>WNFP01000024.1_pt1 | contig 116235 bp, 82 predicted proteins | sample 5400201 | NCBI WGS metagenome assembly WNFP01 (sample SAMN13153355, study PRJNA577476) | soil metagenome | isolation source: 115 cm saprolite under Madrone tree | place: USA:California | collected 2016-06-14
TCTCAAACAATCAGGCATGTTCTGGACCGTCCGGGGCGCCAACGCCATCATTGCCCTTCGCTGCAATCGACTGAGTGGTCGTTTCGAGGACTATTGGGAAGCACGAAGGGCGTGATCTGCACTTTTAGGTCGCACACCCCAAGCACAGCCTCGGGGTTCACCCACGGATGCGAACCGGAGTCGCCCCCTCAAAGCTTGAGCGAGGCCAGATCGATCACGAAGCGGTAGCGTACGTCGCTCTCCAGCACCCGCTGGTAAGCTTCGTTTACTTTCTGGATGGGAACGACTTCGATGTCGGAGGTATGGTTGTGCTTGCTGCAGAAGTCGAGCATTTCCTGGGTCTCCCGGATTCCACCGATTTGGGAACCGGCCAGGCTGCGGCGGCCGCTGGTCAACGCGAAAGCCGCAATCGCCGCTGGCTTGTCGGCAAGACCGACCACGACCATGCTGCCATCGACCCGGAGAAGGCCGAGATAGTCGCTGCCATTCATTTCGGCCGAGACCGTACTCAGGATGAGATCGAAAGAACGCTTCAGGGTGGTGAACGTGCCCGGGTCAGAGGTCGCATGGAAGTGGTCGGCACCCAGGCGTTGGGCGTCGAGCTGCTTCTTGAGGCAGTGGCTGAGCACCGTGACTTCGGCGCCCCTGGCGTGTGCCAGTTTGACGCCCATATGCCCCAGCCCGCCAAGGCCGACGATGGCCACTGTTTTGCCCGGGCCTGCCTGCCAGTGTTTCAGGGGCGAATAAAGCGTGATGCCGGCACACAGCAGGGGCGCCGCACCGTCCAGGGGAAGACTCTCGGGGATGCGCAGGACGTAGTTCTCGTCCACCACGATCTTGTCGGAATAGCCGCCGTAGGTGGGCGCGCCCTCGTGGTCACGGCCGTTGTAAGTCCAGATGGTATGAACGCTGCAGTACTGCGCGAGGCCCTGCTTGCATTCCGCGCATGTGCGGCAGGAGTCAACGAAGCAACCCACGCCGACCTTGTCGCCGACCTTGTATTTCGTCACCCGGTCGCCCGACCGCCGTTGCCACTCCCGCGCGATTCGGGACCTGCAGGCAGCTGAATACTCGGCCGGAGGCAACGAAGCCTACCGACGGCTCACAGAATACACGTTTCACCATTTCATCCCGTGCAGGCGCCGTGCGCCCGGCCCCAGGGTATCAGGCAGGCGGTTGGGGCCGGCCGTGCGCGGGCGACAGAAATGCATGGGCGCCCGCCTGGCCGACGGCCTATTCCAATGATCCTCATAAATAATTTCGATTGGACTTGCCGGGAAAGGGTTCCTACAGTCTATCGAGCAGAAGACTGGGCGTCGCACCGATGACGTCCGCTTTCTATCGCTTATGGCCCTCTCAGGAGTTCGCTTGCCGCAGGACGATGATGGAGTCGAGGAAATGGCGACCGCGACCCAGGCACCGAATGACAGTTATGTCCTGACGCTCGAGGAAATCAGCAGTCTCGCGCAAGAAGGCGGCAAGCCGGCCGAGACGCTGATGAATGTCGTCGCCCTCATCGCGCGGCGATGTCAAACCGACGTCTGTTCGGCGTACCTGCTGGAACCGGATCGAGCGCACATGGTGCTGGCGGCCACGTTAGGACTTCGGCCGACCTGCATTGGCAGTCTGCGGATGGGAATTCACGAAGGGCTGGCCGGCCTGGTGGCGGAGCAGGTCAGACCGGTGGCCGTCGAACAGGTGCGAAAACATCCCCGCTTCAAGTATTTCAGCGAGGCGGGCGAAGACGCTTACCAGTCGTTTCTCGGGGTTCCCCTCGTTGACCGTGGAGTGCTGCAAGGGGTGCTGGTCGTGCAGACGGTCGAGCCGCGAGTCTTCCACCCACATGAAATTCAGATGCTGACCGAGGCGGCCGCCCAGGTTGCGCCCGTGGTCAGCGAAGCCCGCACACTGGACCGGTTCATCGCTCCGGCGCAGGAGCGCCTGTGGACCCTTGCCAGGAATCTTTGGTGGAGCTGGGATCACGATTCGGCTGGATTGTTTCTGGATCTGGATCCGGTACGGTGGCGGCAGCTGAACCAGAATCCGGTGTCGCTGCTGGCAGAGTTTCCCCTAGCCAGACTGGAGCGGCGGGCGGCGGAACTGGTGCTGCACAGCCGGATCAACTACGCGTACCGGCGGATGCGGGAATATCTGCACGCCGAGAGAACCTGGGGTGCGCGGCATGCGGGCGTGCTGCGTCCGCGTCCGGTGGCGTATTTTTCCGCGGAATTCGGCCTGCACGAGTCGCTGCCGGTGTACTCGGGCGGCCTGGGAGTGCTGGCCGGCGATCACATCAAGAGTGCGTCGGATCTGGATATTCCGCTGGTGGGCATCGGATTGTTTTACGGGCAGGGATATTTCCGGCAGCGGCTGGATCGACATGGCTGGCAGCAGGAGGAGTATCTCGAGACCGATGTAAACCAGTTGCCGATGGAACCGGCAATCGGCACCAATGGCCGTCCGGTGGTGGTGCAGATCGAGACACGGAGCGGGCAGATTCACGCCCAGGTGTGGCGGGTGAAGGTAGGGCGCTGCGATCTGCTGCTGCTTGATTCCGACGTGGAGGGCAACGCGCCGGAGGATCGGGAACTGACTTCCCGCTTGTACGGGGGCGACGGCCGGACGCGGATCCGGCAGGAATTGCTTCTGGGGGTTGGGGGATTCCGTGCCCTGGGGGAGTTGGGGATCACGCCCGGAGTGCTTCACCTGAATGAGGGTCATAGCGGATTTGCTGTGCTGGAAGCGATCCGTGCCCGCATGCAGGAGGAAGGGCTGCCGTTTGACCGGGCCGCCGCCCGGGTATCACGGGAGGTGGTGTTCACGACTCACACGCCGGTGCCCGCCGGCCATGATCGCTTTGGCGCCGACGTGATCGAAGAACACCTGGGACCGTTGCGGGACCGGTTGGGGATTTCAAGCGATACGCTCATGGGGGTCGGGCGCGAGGATCCCAACAATCCGCAGGAAGCGTTCTGCATGACGGTGCTGGGGCTTCGCCTGTCGCGACGAGCCAATGCGGTTTCGGCACTGCATGGCGAAGTCTCGCGAGCGATGTGGACGGGCCTGGTTCCCGGAAAGCCGGAAGATGAAGTGCCGATCGGGCACATCACAAACGGAGTGCACGTCCCGTCCTGGCTCGCCCCGCAGATGTTCCGGCTGTATGACCGGCACCTGGGCAATGGCTGGCAGGAACACAGCAGCGACGCAAAGATCTGGGAAGGCATTGAAAACGTCGATGACGGCGAGTTGTGGGAGACCCATCTGAACCTGAAGTCCAGGCTGCTGGAGTTTGTGCGACGGCGCGCGATGGAACAAGCGCAGCGTCGAGGTGAAGTGCCCGAAGCGCTGTTGCACCTCAGGAAAGTACTCAGCCCGGATGCTTTGACGATCGGATTTGCCCGCCGGTTTGCGACCTACAAGCGGGCGAATTTGATCCTCGCGGACATGGAAAGGCTGGCTGCGATGGTGAACGATCCAAAGCGGCCGGTGCAGTTTGTGTTTGCCGGAAAGGCACATCCTCATGATGAGCCGGGCAAGCGGATGCTGCAGCAAATTGCCGAGATGATGCGGGATCCTCAGTTCGCGGACAAGTTTGTGTTCGTAGAGGACTACGACATCAACGTTGGCCGGCACCTGGTGCAGGGCGTGGATGTGTGGCTGAACAATCCGCGCCGTCCTCTGGAGGCGTCGGGGACCAGTGGGCAGAAGGTGGTGCTGAACGGCGGCCTGAACCTGTCAGTGCTCGACGGGTGGTGGGCTGAGGCCTATGACGGGATGAACGGGTTCGCGATTGGCACCGGGCGGACACACTCGAACGTGAGCGTGCACGATACACGGGACGCGGAAGATCTGCAGAAAGCGCTGCGGGATGAAGTGATCCCACTGTACTACCAGCGCGACCAGGACGGATTGCCAAGAGGCTGGATCAAGCGCATGAAGCGGACGATCCGGACGCTGGGATGGCGTTTCAACGCGGATCGCATGGTCATGGACTACACGCTGAAATGCTACGTGCCGGCGGCGGGAGGCACGTCGAGCGAGATGCGGTCGGTCTGAAAGCCTTCGACCGAATCGGGCTCGCTGGAGATGCCAGTCTGAAAGGGGAGTCGTAGAGATGGCCAATAACATCGTCATCCTGCAAAACGATCCGACGCGGGCAAAGAAGCTGATGGCCAGGATAAAGTCGGTGTCCGCGGGGGTGTTTTCCGTACCGTCGCTGGCCGAGTTGCGCACGCTGGCATCGAAGTCATCGATTCGGGTCATCGTGCTGGATCTGGAGGGGGTGAGCTTTCCCGAAGTCGCACGCTTGCGCGAGCAGCTGGGGATCGAGATCGTTTGCACCCATCACGCGCCCGACGATGCAATGTGGACCGAAGCGCTGCGAGCGGGAGCGTTCGATTGCTGCTGCGACGAGGATGTACCCTCGATCTGCCGAGCCATTCGGCAGAGTATGGCCGCGTAGCACCCGCATGCTTGCGGCCTGCCGGCGGGTGGACGCCCCTGGCTCCACCGACAAAATCAAAATCTGGTTAGTTTGACTGCGTGACCGTTTGCCGGGACTGGAGCTTGTCCAGAATCGCGGGGCCCAGTTGCGAGACGCTGCCTGCACCCAGAGTGAGAATCATGTCACCCTCTTCGGCCTCTCGGGAGACCATCTCGGCGACTTCCGGAAACGAGCGCACGTAACGGACATTGTGTTCTCCGCCTGCGTGGATGCGTGCGGCCAACGCTTCGCCGGTGATGCCTTCGATGGCCTTCTCGCTGGCGGCATAGATGTCCAGAACCGCAATCGTGTCGGCGTCACGAAAGGCTCCGGCGAATTCGTCCATCAGTTCCCGGGTGCGGCTGTAGCGGTGCGGCTGGAAGATCACGTGGATTTTGCGGAAGCCGCACTGACGTGCAGCCGCCAGCGTCGCTTTGATTTCCGTAGGATGATGGCCATAGTCGTCGACCACGCTGACGCCGGCGGCCTTGCCGCGGAGCTGGAAGCGCCGGTCAACGCCCCGGAAGGTTTCGAGCGCGCTGCGGATACTCTCGGCGGAGACGTCGAGGCCGACCCCGACCGCGATGGCGGCGCTGGCGTTGAGGATGTTGTGGAGACCCGGCACGTGCAGAATAAATGTTCCGAGGTCTTTGCCGCGATAGCTTACAGCGAAATGGGTGAGCGGGCGGTGCTCACCGGGTTGGGGCTCGATCGAACCGGGCTGGATGAGGAAATCGGAGCCACGCCGGGTTCCATAGGTCATGACCCGGCGCTGCACCTGTGGGAGCAGCTTGCGCAGGATGGGGTCATCGTGGCAGGCGACAATCATCCCGTAAAACGGGACACGATCCATGAAATCGAGGAAGGTTTGTTGGACGTCGCGCATGTTGCGATAGCAGTCCATGTGCTCACGGTCGATGTTGGTCACGATGGAAAGAATAGGAGACAGCTTGAGGAAGGAGCGGTCACTCTCGTCGGCTTCGGCAACCAGGTATTGCGATTTCCCGAGACGAGCGTTGGAGCCCATGGCGTCGACTCGGCCGCCCACGACGACCGTGGGATCCAGCCCGCCCGCCGCCAGGACGGCAGCCACCATCGAGGTGGTGGTGGTCTTGCCGTGCATGCCCGCGATGGCGATGCCGTACTTCAAGCGCATCAGCTCCGCCAGCATCTCGGCGCGCTGTATGACCGGGATGTGCAGGCGACGGGCTTCCGCGACTTCGGCATTGTCGGGAGCGATGGCGGAGCTGGTCACGACGACTTCGGCACCCTGCACGTTTTCGGCGAAGTGCCCTTCGTAGGTGGTTGTACCCAGCCTGGCAAGGCGTTCTGTGACGGGCGAGGTCTTGAGATCGGAACCTGAGATCTTGTAGCCGAGGTTGAGCAGAATTTCGGCAATACCACTCATGCCGATACCGCCGACGCCCACGAAATGGATGCGCTGGATTTTTGCGAACATAAGGCAACTTCTCTGGCTGCAGATCTACCGAGAGGAACGCTGATCATAAAGCATCCGGATGTTTCATGGTTCTGAACTTTATTGTGGGTCCGGGTTGCGGGCGGCAGCGTGGCCTCGCGCGGGAAACTGCAACCGCCTACCCGAGTGCGCCGGCCAGCTCATTCACGATGGCGGCAATTTCTTGCACTGCCTGCGGATGAGCCAATGACGTAGCGGCCGCAGCCATGGCTTGCAGCCTGCCGGGATCGGTGATCAGGGCCGCTATGGTGTCCACCAGGTAGGCGGCTTCCAGACTGGATTCTTCGACCACTACGGCCGCGTTCATCCGCTCGAGGGCCCGGGCGTTCACGTTCTGATGATCGTCTGCGGCTCGCGGGAACGGCACAAAGACGGCGGGCTTCCCGGCGGCCGTGATCTCGGCTACCGTGCTCGCTCCCGAGCGGCACACCAGCAGATCGGCCCGGGCGAACATGGCGGGCATGTCGTCGATGAACTTGTGGACCTCTCCCGGGAAGCCCGCCTTTTGGTAGGCCGCCCGCACCCGCTCAAAGTCACGTTCGCCGGTCTGGTGGACGATGTAGATTTCCGGGGTCCGCTCGCGCAGTCCGGCGAGGGAGTCAATCATCGCGTCGTTGATGGCGCGTGCCCCCTGACTCCCCCCAAATACCAGCAGGGTAGGTTGAGTACCCGGAGCCTTGCGAGCCATCCTGAAGAAAGCTGCGCGCACCGGGACGCCCGTCACCTGGCAATGGGGAAAATACCGGCAGGTTTCTTCAAAGTGGACAGCGGCGCCGGAGACCCAGCGGGCAATGACGCGATTGGCGAATCCAGGAATGACGTTGGGCTCAAAGGCGAGAGTGGGAATCTTCCGCAGGATGGCAGCGGCCATTGCCGGGCCTGAGGCATAACCGCCGACACCAATGACGACGTCGGCCTGGAAGCCGGTGAGTAGCCGGGACGCAGTCCAGACTGCCCGGGGCAGGTCGACCAGTGTGCGCAGGCGAGTGGCCAGGCTGACTCGGTTGAGCGCTCCCACCTGCACCAGGCGAAGTTCGAACCCGGCGGCGGGAACAAGACGGTTCTCCATGCCGCGCGCGGTCCCGATGAACAAGACCTCGGCGGAAAATTCTCTCTGCAGTTGCTGGGCGATGGCGAGCGCCGGGATCACGTGTCCACCGGTTCCGCCACCTGCTAGAACGACGCGCATGACTTGATTGTCAATTCTCGGCCGATGGTTGTCGATTGCAGAGTTAGCTTCCAGCTGCCAGCTACCGGCATGGCTGAGTCAGGAGAGATCCAGGATTCCGGGACCGGCTCGAAGATCACGGCTGGAGAGCTCACTCGGCTTGCTTGGAAATGTTCAACAACACTCCGACGCACGCGAGTGTGATGAATAGAGACGAGCCGCCGTAGGACACAAAGGGAAGCGGGATGCCTTTGGTCGGCATCAGGCCGAGGACGACGCTGATGTTGATGAAGGCCTGCAGGATGACCATGCTGGTGACGCCGACCGCAACGAACCGTCCGAACAGGTCGTTGGTCCGCAGCGCCGTGCGGGTACCGCGCCAGAGGAAAATCGCGAACAGTCCGGCCACGAACAGGGCTCCGACCAGTCCCAGTTCTTCGGCCGTGACGGCGAAGATGAAGTCGGTATGCGGCTCGGGCAGGTAGAACAGCTTCTGCTTCCCTTCCATGAGGCCGAGCCCGGTAAGGCCGCCGGTGCTGACGGCGATCAGGGACTGGATGATGTGGAAGCCGGTGCCCCGCGGGTCAGCGTAGGGATTCAGGAAAGCGAGCATCCGGTCGCGTCGCCAGCTCACGTGGAAGAGCAGGAAGTAGAGCGGTAACAGCGAAGCAGCGGAGGCGTAAACAAAGTAGCGCAGCTGCATCCCGGCCACAAACAGGATGGCGGCGGTGATTCCGGCGCAGGCGATGGCGGTGCCGAGGTCAGGCTGGGCGGCGATGAGCAACAGGAAAACCATCGTCGGGACCACCGCCGGGAGCAGCGTGCGTTTCCAGTCCTCCATGAACTGGGTGCGGCTCTCCAGGAAGAACGCCATGAACAGGATGAGGGCGGGCTTGGCGAGTTCCGAGGGCTCGAAGGAGAAACCGCTCCAGCGGATCCAGCGGTGGGTGTTGTGCGAGCGGTCGAGCAGGAAGGCGGAAAGCAGCAGCAGCGTGGTGACCGAGAGCAGCGAAAAAACCACCCCGGGATGCTGGTAGCGGCGGTAGTCGACCCTCATGGCAACCAGCATCGCGATGATGCCTGCAACCGCCCAGACAAACTGCTTTTCAAGGAAACCGTAGGCGCTGCCGAAGCGCTCCTTGGCCATCACCGCGGACGCGCTGAAGACCATGACCAGTCCCACGAAAACGAGGAGCATGGTCACGGTGAACAGCCACCGATCAACATTGACGCGCTTGGCCATGGAAGACCCTTATTTCAACACGGAGGCGCGCGCAGAACGTGAATTTAGGTGGTCGATTTTTTGCCGTCTGATTGGCGACTTTGGTTCTGGCACGAAAGCGGGGGCATTCCATGGTGTGGAGGGGGCCTCGGCTCACAACCCCTTGCGCCCGAGCGGTACGGAGCGGCCCGCGCAATGCCTGCGCACCAGGCGCTCCGGCAGCCGCCTAGTTCTTGCTCTGGTCGGTAAGATTTCTCACGATTTCCTTGAACACGCTGCCGCGCTGGTTGTAGCTGTGAAACTGGTCAAAGCTGGCGCAGGCGGGGGCCAGCAGTACGATGTCGCCAGGCTGGGCGACTGCCGAGGCGCGACGGATGGCATTTTCAAGGGTTTCGGCGTGCACGATCTCGGCGGCACCCTTGATGTGTGATTCGATTTTTTCGGCGGCCGCGCCAATGGTGTAGACGCGCTTCACGCGGGCTCGCAGCAAGTCGTTCAGGACCGTATAGTCGCTTCCCTTGTCCTTGCCGCCGAGGATCAGGTGGATGTTGGCGGGGAACGACTCGAGGGCCTTGATGGTCGCGTCAACGTTGGTAGCCTTGGAGTCGTTGTAATAGTCGACGCCCTTGAGGGTGGCGACGTATTCCAGGCGGTGCTCGACGGCTTGGAAGTCGCGAATGGCCTGGTTGATCTGCCCGGGCTTGCACCCCATCAGTGCACCCGTGCAGACCGCGGCCAGGACGTTTTCCACGTTGTGCGCACCTTTGAGCGGGATCTCAGAAACCAAAAGGATTTCGCGCTGACCGCTCGAGTCTCGGAACAGGATCTGCCCGTCGTGGACCCACGCACCCTGCTTCACTTCTTTCTTGCGGCTGAACCAGTAGACCTGAGCGCGAGTTCGCTCGCCGAGCGTGAGGCAGGTAGGATCGTCTTCGTTGAGCACGGCGAAATCGGAGGCCTGTTGGCGTTCGAAAATGCGGGTCTTGGCGTCGAGGTAGGCCTCGAAGGTGCGATGGCGGTCGAGATGGTCGGGCGTGACGTTGAGAATGACTGCGACTTTCGGCCGGAAGGTTTCAATGGTCTCCAGTTGAAAACTGGAGACTTCGAGCACCACAACGGTGTCGGGCTGGGCTTCGGCGACCAGGGAAATAGCGGGTGTGCCGATGTTGCCGCCGACCAGCGTGCTCATACCTCCAGCCCTGAGGATTTCGCCCGCTAGCGTGGTGGTGGTGGTCTTTCCGTTGGAGCCCGTGATCGCAACGATCGGGCCGGGCAGATGCCGGGCGGCGAGTTCGATTTCCCCGATGACGGGCTCGCCGGAAGCGCGCGCCTGCACCAGTGGCGGAGCATCGACGGGAACACCCGGGCTGACGACGATCAGGTCCTGGCCCCGAAACGTTCGCTCGCCGTGGCCTCCGGTTTCGACCGTGATGCCATGATCGAGCAGGATCGGGATTTCGTCGCGCAGCTGGTCAGGGGATTTGGTGTCGGAGACCGTGACACGGGCGCCGCGGTCCTTGAGAAACAGGGCGGAAGCCACGCCCGACCTGCCCAGCCCGACCACCAGGACGCGCTTGTCTTTGAGGTCCACCGGAGTTAGTTTTACCACGGAGACCTGGAAGCAGGCAGAAAAGCGGGGCCGTCTGTTCCCCCTGGACCTGTGCTCCCATGGTCGATTCTCATCTCAGTTTCAGAGTGGTCAGGGCGAACAGCGCGAAGACCAGCGACGCGATCCAGAAGCGGACGATCACTTTAGATTCCGACCATCCCAGCAGCTCGAAATGGTGATGGATGGGCGCCATCTTGAAAATTCTTTTCTTGCGGAGCTTGTAACTTGCAACCTGCAGAATGACGGAGAGGGCTTCGATCACGAAGACTCCCCCGATAAAGGGCAGCAGCAACTCCTGCTTGATCATGACAGCGACCGTGCCGATGGCGCCGCCCAGGGCGAGGCTTCCAACATCGCCCATAAAGACTTCCGCGGGATGGGCGTTGTACCACAGGAATCCGATGGCAGAGCCCACCATGGCACCGCAGAAAATCGTCAGTTCGCCGATCTGCGGCATACGTTGCAGTTCGAGGTAGGAGGCGAAGGTAGCGTGCCCGCTGACATAGGTCAGGACCGTCAGCGCACCGGCGGCGATCACGGTGCATCCGATGGCGAGGCCGTCCAGTCCGTCGGTGAGGTTGACGGCATTGCTTGAACCCACGATGACGAGGCATACAAAAATCACAAAAGGGATGAAGGCGAAAGGCCACAGATGCGGGGTGTGAGTCCATCGCTCGATGACCAGGTCGGGCCGGAACTGCTTGAAAAAGGGAACGATGAGCTTGGTGGAATACATCCCCTTGGCCTGCATGGCGATGAGCGCGACTGCGATGAGCAGGCTGGTGACCACCTGGAGGCCGAGCTTGGCGCGGGCGGTGAGTCCCAGGTTGCGGCGGTGAACGACCTTGATGTAATCGTCGGCGAATCCGACGGCGGCAAAGGCACAGGTGGACCCGATGGCGAGCCACACGAAAGGATTGGTGAGGTCGGCCCAGAGCAGGGTCGGGACAACGACAGCGATGGCGATCAACAGGCCGCCCATGGTGGGCGTGCCGGCCTTTTTCTGATGAGCCTTCGGTCCCTCTTCGCGGATGTACTGGCCGATCTGGAATTCGCGCAGTCGATGAATCACTAGCGGGCCGACGATGAGGCCGGTGAACAGCGCCGTGAGACTGGCGAACGCGGTGCGGAACGTCAGATAGCGAAAAATGCGGAACGGCGGAAAGTAGTGGTAGAGCTTGACGAACAGCAGCCAGTAGAGCAATCAGCCTCCAGATACGGTGGTTGGCTCTCGGTCGTCCCGCGCTGGCCAAAACAACTCGGAGAACCCAGTGGATGGTTGTTCGCGAACGACCGGAAGCCAGGGACTAACCACGAATTTCCTTCCACTTCTCCAGCGCTTTCTCGAGCTTCACGCCCCTGGAGGCCTTCAGCAAAACTACGTCTCCGTCACGGGTCTCGCGGGCCAGCCATTCGCCGGCTTCCTCCGGAGTGGAGACGAACTCGGCGCGCATACCCGCAGCTTTGGCCGACTCCACCATCGATTTTGCCAGCCCACGAACTCCCACCAGCACATCCGTTCCCTTTCCCGCGATGTGCACACCGCAGCTCCGGTGCATCTGCTCCCCGGCGGAACCGAGTTCCAACATTTCGCCGGCGACCACGATTCTTCGTTTGGCAGGCATCGCGGCCAAAGCATCGACCATGGCTTCCAAAGCCTTTGGATTGGAATTGTAACAATCGTTCACAACCTTGATGTTGCCCACTTGGACGACCTGCCCGCGCTTGTCGGCAGCCACCAGAGTTGCCAGGGCGCCGACGGCATCGGCCAGACCAATCCCGCGCTCCAGGCCGACGGCAACCGCGGCCAGCGCATTCCCAATGTTATGAGCGCCGACCAGGGGCAGCAGGGCGCGCTGGCGGAGTCCTTCCATCACAATGTCAAAGGCCGAACCTTCGGCGCCCCGGGACTCGATGTTCTCGGCACGGACATCGGCAGGAGGCCGCGTGCCGTACAGAACGACCTTGCCCTTGAAGTCACGCCCGAACTGGGAGACGTACTCGTCGTCGGCGTTGAGAACGGCGGTGCCACCGGCCGGGAGCGATTCGATCAGTTCGTATTTGGCCCGAGCGATGCTCGCCAGCGAGTCGAAGTACTCCAGGTGGACCGGGGCGACGACGGTGACGACGCCCATCTCGGGCTGGGCGATCCGAGCCAGAGCCGTGATCTCGCCCGCGTGGGACATGCCCATCTCGATGACCGCGATTTCGTGCTCGGGTTGCAACTTCAGCAGCATCAGCGGGAGTCCGAAATGGTTGTTGAAGTTGCCCTCCGACTTGAGGACACGACAGCGCGTCGACAGCACGTGCGCGATCGCTTCCTTGGTGGTCGTTTTGCCGGCAGACCCGGTGACCCCGACCACCGGCTTGCCCCACAGACGGCGAACGCCGGCGGCGAGGGTCTGGAGCGCGGTCAGAGTGTCATCCACCGCCAGCAGACAGGTCTTCACCGGGAAGCGGGCAAGTTGATCCTTGCGAACGACGGCAGAGACGGCGCCGCGTTCGAGGGCCTGGTGGACGTAGTCGTGACCGTCCAGGCGCTCGCCCTTCACGGCGAAAAAGAGTTCGCCGGGCTGAAGGGTGCGAGAGTCAATGGAGTAGCCCTGCGCCACTTCCTTCAGTTCGCATTCGCCGGTCGCGCCGAGAAGCTGTTCGATCCTGGAGAGCGAAAGCTTCATGCTTTGTTTCCGGCAGAGGCTTTCGCGGCCTGGCACTCGTAGCCGGCCCGAGCGAGAACCTCACGGGCGACGTCGACGTCATCGAAAGGAACCGCGCCTTCCCTCGAGACCTGGACTTTTTCGTGGCCTTTGCCGGCAAGGAGCACGATGTCGCCGGGAGCGGCTTCCCGAACGGCGAGCGCGATGGCAGCCCGGCGATCGGGTTCCATCGAGTACCGCGCGCCGGAACGCTGCAAGCCGACTTTCGCGTCGTTCATGATAGCCAGCGGATCTTCACTCCGGGCATTGTCCGAGGTCAATACCACGAAGTCACTGCCGCGCCCTGCTGCTTCGCCCATCAGGGGACGCTTGGCACGATCGCGATCGCCGCCGCAACCGAACAGGGTGATCACACGGCCCTTTTGCCCCGCCTGGACGACAAACTCGCGAGCGAGGGCGGTCAGATTGCGGAGTGCATCGTCGGTGTGAGCATAGTCGACCACCACCGTGAAGGGCTGACCACAGTCGATCCGCTCGAAGCGGCCGGGAACGCGCGTGAGGGCGGCAACTCCGGCGGAGATGGCTTCGTGAGTGCAGCCGCGGGCCGAGGCCGAGCCGGCAGCGGCCAGAATGTTATAAACGTTCACTTTGCCGATCAGCGGCGAGAAGACCGGGATCGTTCCCCGGGGTGTCACCAGGTCAAACCGGGTTCCGCGCGCGTGAATTTCGACCGACTGCGCGTGAAAGTCTCCAGCCGACCAACCGTACCTGAACACCTGTGAGCCGCGCTGCCTGCTGATTCGAGCCAGCCTCTGACCGTATTCATCGTCGATGTTGATGACCACAGCCCGTGGAGGCTCGGTTCCACATCCTTCGAACAGAACTCGCTTGGCAGCGAAGTAGTCCTCCATGGAGTGATGATAGTCGAGGTGGTCGCGGGTCAGGTTGGTGAACGCGGCGACGTCGAACGGAACGGCATAAACCCTCTGCTGGGCGAGGGCATGCGACGAGACCTCCATCACGGCTTCGGTGGCACCCTGGGCGAGACCCTCGGCCAGCATCTGGTTGAGTTCCAGGGACTCCGGAGTGGTGTGCGGCGCAGCCCAGATGTTGCCGGCAACGTGATACTCGATCGTGCCCACCAGGACACTCTTGCGGGCCGCGGCGTTGAGGATCGCTTCGATCAGGAACGTCGTGGTGCTCTTGCCGTTCGTACCCGTGACCCCGGTCATCGCAAGACGCTCGGCGGGGCGTTGGTACAAGTTCGCACTGAGCCGGCCGAGCGCGCGGCGACCATGTGGAACTCGAGCCCAGGCGACGCCGTCCCGTGGCGACTCGGTCGCCGAATCGGTGACCACCGCGACCGCTCCGCGGGCGATGGCCTGGTCGATGAACTTGTTGCCGTCGCTCGCCTCGCCCTGTATGGCGACGAAAACGTTCCCCGGCTTCAGGCGCCGCGAGTCGTACTCGATGCCGGTGATGGCGGGGTTACCGCTCTCGGCGAGGACTTCGGCAGCTTGCAGGATTTGCTGAAATGTCATCGCCGCGATTCTAGTGCACAGCCGCTTCCGAGACCACCCAAGGACACAAAACTCACGCAGGGAGATTGCTCGATTGCCTGGTGGTCGTGCGGGGCCCGTGAAGTCATCGACCGAATTTCACGACCACTCTTGACCCGGCGACCACGTGGGTGCCGGGAGCGGGGGATTGCTGGCGCGCAATTCCGCTGCCGACCGGGTTCAACTCCAGGCCACTGTCTTGTGCCACCTCCAGCGCGTTGCGCACGCTCTTGCCGATGAAAGAGGGCACCTCGATGCCACCTTGCTCCACCTCGAGAACCACAGTCCCGCTCCCCGGAGGAGCCGGCGCAGAGGGCAGTGAATCGTCTGGCACAGGGGCTGGCTGGGCGGCCACTTCGGTTGTGGGCCGTTCCTTCTCACGCAGCGCGGCAGCCACGATCGGCCCCTGGGCAGCCGATGGTTTGGCGGCGGGCGCTGCGGCGGGGGGCAGCGAATCGGACAGAGTGGTATCTGCCAGTTCCAGCAGGGAGCCCAGATGATCGGGAGAGCTTTCGTCCAGATCCGAGTCTTTTACCTTGTTTTGGGCCAGCCAGACCTGGCGGCTGGGTGGCAGTTCGATATCGTGCGGAATATGCAGGTACTCGAGAACCTGCTGCGTGATACGCTCGAAAACGGGCGCGGCGATCTGTCCGCCCTGGTGCAGGCCCACGGCCGAGTCAAGAATCACTGCCACCGTAACCGCGGGGTTGTTGAGGGGAGCAAATCCTGCGAAGGAACCGACGTATTTCGTGCGGGAATAGGCGCCGGTCGCGGGATCGACTTTTTGCGCGGTGCCGGTCTTGCCGGCAGACGTGTAGCCTTCGAGGACCGCTTTGCGTCCGGTACCGTGCAGCACGACCTGGCGCATCATCTGGCGCATTTCGGCGGCAGTCATGGGCGAGACCACGCGACGCTCGTGCTCTGGGCGAAAGACCACGGTTTGCGCGGCCCTCTGCGGGGGCGTCGTCGCCGCCACAATTCGCGGCCCCTCCCACACACCGTCGTTCGCAAAGGTCGAGACCATCGCAGCCAGCTGGAGCGGGGATACCCCGATTTCCTGGCCCATGGAGATCGCGCCGATGGAGACTTTGGACCAGCGACTGACCGGCTTGGTCAGGCCACGGGTTTCACCGGGAAGTTCGATCCCGGTCTGCTGGCCGAAGCCGTAGGCTCGAATGTAGTTGTAGAAGCGGTCTTCGCCAAGGCGCAAGGCGATCTTGATGGCCCCCACGTCACTGGACTCGGCCAGAACGTCCGACACCGAGAGCAGACCGTGAGGCTTGCTGTCGCGGATGCGCATGCCGTTGATCAGGATCGAGCCCATCTGGCAATCGAACACTTCCTGCGGATGGGTGAGCTTCTCCTCGAGCGCCCCGGAGATCGTAACCAGTTTGAAAGTCGAGCCCGGCTCGTAGACGTCGCTGACCGCACGGTTTTTCAGAGCTTCGTTGCGGATTTCCTTCTTGATGTTGGGATTGAACGTGGGACGGTTGGCGAGCGCGAGAATCTCGCCGGTACGCGGGTTTTCGACGATCACCGTGCCCGCAACGGCGTGCGTGTCTTTCATGGCCTGATCGAGTTCGCGCTCGGCGATGTACTGGATCTTTTCGTCGATCGTGAGGACGATGTTGTTGCCAGGCTCGGGTTCCTTCGCAATGCTGGAGAACCATTTCTTCCGGGCGTCGACTGAGATCAGCATCTTGCCGGGCTTGCCTTGCAACTGGTCGTTGTATTCGCGCTCGATACCGCTGAGGCCGTCGTCGTCGGTACCCACATACCCGAGAACCTGGGCTGCGAGTTCGCGCTTGGGGTAGAAGCGCTTGGATTCTTTCTGGAAATGGACGCCCTGCAGGTTCAGGGAGCGGATGCGATCGATGGTCTCGGCGCTGCCCTTGCGAGCGACCCAGCAAAAGGTCTTGCGAGACCGGCAGTCGGCCAGGACCATGCGGGCATCTTCACCGGTGATGCGGGTAATCAGCGAGATGGTGCTCGCGAGATCGGGGATTTCCGTGGGAACTGCGAATGCCGAGTCGACCTGAATCGACATGGCCAGTTCGTGGCCCTGGCGATCGTAAATAACGCCGCGCTTGGCGGACACGTTGATGGAACGCTGCTGCTGATGTTCGGCACGCTGTTCGAAATCGCCGTAGCGGAAGACCTGGAGGTAGACCAGGCGCAGGCAGATGACGCCGAACCACAGCACGAGAAGGCCGCCCAGGATGTAAAGGCGGTGGTTCGCGACGGTGCGAGACGTGGGCACGTTTGATCGCTTGCTCGACAATCCGGGTTAGGAACCTTCAGAGACGAACATGGCGGCTCACGGTGTGCAGTGAGGCCGCCAAAAATCTTGGCTGGAAAGCGCAAAGCATCCCTTCCGCGCCGTCCAACCCAGCTAGCGGGCCGAGATCACCGAAATCGGCGATACGCTCGCCATCACAGGTGCGCCGCTGTCGCTCGAGGCGTCCAGGCGCATGACCTGTCCGGCCTGCGGCGACTGGAGTCCGAGTCTGCGCGCCATCGCATCGATGCGCCCCGGATCACGAAGCGACGCGTCTTCCAGGCGTAGCTCATGATTCATTTCCGCCATGCCGTCGCGTTCGACCTTCAGCGTCTCGATCTTGTAGCCGTACTCGATGGCCTTGAAATGCTGCCCGGCGTAGGTCATCACCAGCAGGAACAGGCAGGAGAGAGCGATGCCGAACTGGCGCATCTCGCGGCCGCGGCGCGGATCTTCCAGCTTCACGAGGCGCGAGTTGTCGATCGCCTTGGAAAAGTAGATCTCGGGCGTGCCGATCCAGAACGATGGCTGCGTTGGCCCGCTGCAGGCTCCCTGTACCGTCGCTGCTGCTGCCATTACGCCACTCCCAGCAGGTCAGCCTGCGCCTGCAGTGCGCGGTGATGCCGGGCATACCAGCGCTCAAGTTCGGTGTCCGGGCTAATCTCGCGCGCGCGGGCTTCGGCCTGTTCGACCGTTTTCATGAGTTCGTCAATCAGTGTTCCGGTGTACATGGTCAGGACTCCTGCTCCTACCTTGATTTCTCTCCGGGACGAAGCTGAGAGATCGGTAGGATTTTTTTGTTTCGCCCTCGTGTTGAGAGGCGATGCCGTCCCCCAAACCTTGCCCCGGCACGCCCCCCCGCGGGTGCCTGCCGGGCTACCCTTCACTCCAGCCCGCCCCCGGCCGAAGAAGCGGTCCCGCCGGGGACCCCGGCGGTTTTCTCCGGGCAAAGACTCCTAGATTCGTTCCGCCGATCGCAGCTTGGCGCTGCGCGACCGCGGATTGCGATCAATCTCTTGCTCGCTGGCCGTCACCGGCTTTTTCGTGAGCAACCGGTAATGACCTTGCTTCACTGCCTCGCGGAAGGCATCTTTGACGATGCGGTCCTCCAGCGAGTGGAAGCTGATGATCACGATCCGTCCACCCGGTTTCAGCAGTTGCGGGGCTGCCTTCAGCAGATCCCGCAGGTCGTCCAGTTCGCGGTTTACGAAGATTCGGAGAGCTTGAAACGTGCGCGTCGCGGGATGAATCCTTCGTTCGGCCTGGTTCATTGGCCGGGCCGCGGCTGAGACGACATCCGCAAGTTGCGCAGTAGTTCGTATCGGCCGCGACCGGACAATGGCTCTGGCGATTCTCCGCGACCTCCTTTCCTCACCGAATTCGTAAATCAGGTTGGCAAGCCCTGTTGCCAGCTGACCTTCGGCCAATCCCCAGCCTGTTCTGAACAGGGCGTCAGCCGTGTGCGCGCGATTGCAAGCGCTGCAGGATCCTTATCGACCGCAATCAAATGACCCGGTGCGCCGAGGCGTTTTGCGATTTCGTAACTGTGCCCACCCAGGCCCGCCGTGCCGTCGATATAGGTCCCATCGCGCCGAATGGCCAGAAAATCGATCGCTTCGTTTAAAAGAACCGGGACATGGCCAACCCGCCCATGCCCACCCCGCTCGGGGGTGTCTGTGTAACCCTCGCCCACTAGATGCCCAATTCGTCGAGCGTCTTCTCATCCTCAGGCGTGAACTTCTGTTCGACGATCTCCTGGCGGTAAGCCTCCAGGTTGCGTACCTCGAGATACTTCTGGTAGCCGACCACGGCAACTTCGCCCCTGATCTGCGCCGCTTCCCGAAGCAGTTGGGGCAGCAACAGCCGGCCCTGACCGTCCATTTCCACCTGCTGTCCCCAGTAGTTCACCCGGGACAGGAACTTTTTCTTCGTCGGATTGAAAGTGGAGAGCCCGGCCAACTTCTGCTCGATCTGCTCCCATTCCTCGAAGGGATATATCTGGGCAACCTTTCCGTCCAGACTGGTGATATAGAATTGCGTGCTGTATTTCTCGTCGATCACCCGCTTGAATTCCGCGGGAACTTTGAGACGCCCTTTTTCGTCCACGCGAGTTGGGTGGTTGCCGCGAAACATGTGTCTGCCTGCCCCTTAGCGGGGTTCCGAATCGTTTGACAGTCGCCACCGCAGCGACCAGGGAGGAGGTAAAAGCGGCGAAAAGCTGGGCCAATTCGGGTTCGTTCGGGCGGTTTCTCTGGGTGTCAGTCTCGCATTCCACTGGCGCCTCGAAGTCTTCTGCTTCTGCCCACGACCTCTATTGACTTGACCACTTACTGCCACTTTTTCCCACATCCTACGCCTAAATGGTTTGTTGTCAACAACAAAGTTAGAGGTTCGGGTGGCGCTCGAAGACGCTTTTGCAAAACCGCCAAGTCTTGTAGCTAACTTGTGTGGTGACCACAAGATGTAGGGTTTAAGAATGTGATTCTTTCGGCCTTTGTTCGCTTCGGTTTTCTCTTGCTTTTCAAGATTTCTGTCGATGCGGTCTGCCAGTCTGCCGATCGCTCTGGCTTCAAGCCGCCGGCCAAGACGGCGAGGAACCAGTTGCTCATGCCCCCCAGCGGCGTCATTTGGAAACACGATCGCTCGAACGAGTTTGTGACCGCGGAGCGGTGCCACGTGCTCGACACCTGCAACACCGCCGCCGACCAGACGCTTTCGATCGCGCGGGCGCGCGTGGAACCGAGAGTGACCACCGCTTGGCACTGCGTGGAGAGCACGGTCGAGCGCTACATCATTGCCGAAGGTCGGGGATGTGTGGAAATCGGCGACTGGCCTGCTGCTCTGGTTTCACCGGGCGATGTCGTGGTGATCCCGGCGGGCGTACGCCAACGAATCGCCAACCCCGGAACAACCGATCTGATTTTTTACTGCGTATGCACGTCACGGTTTCGTGTGGAGAACTACCGGGCACTGGAGTGAACTCCGGACAGCTCAGTTTTTTGGGCCGATGGCTTTGCGCAAAACCTCCGGGCTCACGTTGGCTCCGCTCACCCGCAGCACGACCCGGCGGCCGACCGGAATGCCCCCCCCGTGCAGGACAGCGGCTGTGGTGGCCGCACCCGAGGGCTCGGCCACGATGCGTTCCTCAAGGAGCAGATGAGCAAGGGCAGCGAGCATCGGCTCGTCGCTCACCAGGCACACCTCGTCCACCAGTGCACGGATGGCTTCCCATGGGAACATAGAGGGTGTCGGTCTCGGGAACTTGCTCGAGGATTTCACATGCGATGACGGCGGGCCCGGCGGGCAGATCGGGATCGGTGGCATCGTTGAGGAAACAGGCGCCCTGGCTTTGCGCATAAACCGAGGCCTGCTGACGGCGTCACTGATATCGCGTCCGCCCTCGACGATCCGTGCGCCCAGTTCGGCAATGCGCGCGCGCTTGACCGGGTTCGGGCTTTCCGGCAAGCAGATCGTCGCGGGAATCCCGAGCAGTTTGGCAGCGTATGCGACCGCGGCACCGTGATTGCCCGTACCGGAGGCAGTCACTTCCCTCACTTGGCCGCGTTCTAGATTCACCCGGAGCGCGTACAGTCCACCCCGCGGCTTGAACGAGCCGGTGGGCAGTTCAGTTTCAAGCTTCAGACAGACGTGGGCGCCGGTCCGGCGGGAGAGAGACGCAGCCCGGACCAGTCGGGTCACGGGCAGATATCGGCGAAGACGTTCTTGCGCTTCGCGGATCGTCGATAAGGGCAGGTTCATGCAGGGTTGCGATCGTACGGAAGAAATCCTACAGGGCGCGTAAAATCTTCTCCACGGCGATGAGCGCACGGGTTGAGGTCGAGCAGTGGGTTGCGTTTCCGCTGGAGCCTGTGTTCCTGTTCTTCGCCAACCCCGAGAATCTGCCGCGGATCATGCCGCCTGAAAGTCGCACTCGAATCGAGCGGTTGAGCCTGGTCGCGCCGGTCCGACCGGGTGAGCCCGGGACGGTGCCGAACGGTCCCAGACTGGCCGGTGTTGGATCGGAGATTGTGACTTCCTTCCGTGTAAGGCCGCCTCTTCCCTTTCGTGCGCAATGGATCGCCCGCATTACAGAGTTCGAATGGCATCGATATTTCGCCGATATCCAGGAAAAAGGGCCGTTCAGGAGTTGGCATCACCGGCATGAATTCGGCCCCGAAATGAGAAACGGGATCGCCGGCACGATGGTGCGTGACCGGATCGAGTATTCCATCGGCCCGGGAGTGCTGGGCGACATGGCTGAGAAGCTATGGGTCGGCCGTCAGCTTCGGCGCACGTTTGCACAACGGCAGAAGACATTGCCGGCGCTGTTGTCCGGGATCTGACCGGGTTCACTGCGAAGCGACCAGCGAGCTAACCTTGCGAAATGTTCGGGTTGAAGATTCCCGTGCAAGTGGCGGGTTTCGTCCACGCGTTCGTGAGTGTCTGCCCGGCCTCGGACGGTATCGCAACACCCAAACGCCGCCGGGTGCGTAGTCACGCTGTTCGACCCAGCTACTTGGCCGGCTTCAATTTCTCGGCCTTCTCGAGGGCGGTGTCGGCCTCGGGCTGCTTGCCTTTGGCTCGATACGCTTCGGCGAGGGCCGTTTCGGTCTCGGAATCGTCCTCCCCGCTGATCTGTTGAGCCTTGAGCAAGGCAGCGATCGCGTCATCGTAGCTGTTGAGGTGCAGTTGCGAGAGACCGAGATGGTAGTAGATGTCGGCGTCGTCAGGTCTGAGCTGGGCCGCGCGTTTGAACTCCTCTACGGCGGCAACATGGTTGCCCTCATCCGCGAGTGCCATGCCCAGACCCACGCGGGCACTCCAGGCATTCTGGTTCCCAGCAAGGATCTGGGTAAACAAGTCCTTTGCGGGTCCGGTCCGCCCCTGGTTCAGGTACACGATTCCCAGCTCGTACTGGGCAGGCTGGTAGCCTGGCTGGAGAACAAGAATGCGTTTCAGCTGGTCTTCGGCAAGGGCGAACTGTTTCTGGCTGAAGTAAGCGTGGGCCAGCGCAAAGTGGGTGGGGATGGAGTTGGGCCGCTCGCCCGCCGCGCGTTGAAGCTCCGCAATGGCCTGATCGATTTTCCCGTTATCGAGCAGTTCCACGCCGCGGTTGGCATGGATCTGATAACTGCGCGTGCGCTCCAACCACCCGCCCCAGGCGACGACGAGCAGGGCCACGACCAGGATCACCGCGGCTCGCGGGAACATTTCGCCTCCGGGAGCCAGACGGGCGATCAGAGCGCCGAAGATCAGTCCGGCGACCAGGCCTCCGATGTGGGCTGCGTTGTCGGTGCGGCCTGAAACTGCCCCGAAAAGGAGGCTGTAGCCGGCGAACACGAGCACGCTGCGAAGGTGGCCTGCAACCGCGAATCGGGGCATCGAGAACTCGCCCAGGTAATAGGAAGCAATCAGCGCGCCGACAATTCCGAAAATAGCTCCGGAGGCCCCGACGCTGGGGACCGCCGGATGCCACCAGACGCTCGCCAAGCTGCCGGCGATTCCCGAGATCAGATAGACGGCTGCGAAGGTCGCCTGTCCGTAGAGCGACTCACACAGCGTGCCCAGATCCCACAGGCACCACATGTTGAACAGGATATGCAGCAGGCCGCCGTGCACGAACATGGAGGTCAGCAGGCGCCACTGCTGACCGCCCAGGGTAAGGGGGCCGTAGTTGGCTCCCCATGGGATCAACTGCCGGGACGTGGGATCAAGCGCGATCCCGGACAGGGCCATGGCCACAAACACCGCGATGTTGATCCCCAACAGCGCCTGGGTCACCATCATGGGAGACGTGCGGGACCTCGCCCAGGGCGTTGGCATGACGGGCTGGATTGCGTCTTCCGGTTCTTCGCCGCGTTTGGCGGCCTCGTGGCGGACGCACCATTCGCAGATCTTCTTGCCAAAGAACAGCGGTGGCAGTTTTCGACCGCATTGGACGCAAGTCGCCATGAAATTGTTCGGAGAGTTCGGGGACCTCGTTCCCTATTTTGCCGGCTCGACGTAGACGGCGGTGCCGTAGGCCAGAACTTCAGTGACGCCCTGCATGATCTCGGTGGCGTCGTAGCGCGCGCCCACCACAGCGTTGCCACCGAGCTCGGCGGCATGCTCCAGCATCAGGTCGAAGGCTTCGGAACGAGTCTTTTCGCACAGGTTGGTCAGGAGCGTGATATTGCCGCCCACCAGTGTCTGCAGCCCGGCGCCGATGGTCCCGAAGATGGAGCGCGAGCGGACAACGATGCCGCGCACCACGCCAAGCGTGCGCGTGACCCGATAGCCATCCAGTTCAAATTGGGTGGTGACCATGTTGTGAGAAACCATCCGACTGATGGGCGCGCTGTAGTTTGCCATGTACGTCCTTTCCGCCATGGAAATCGCCCGGACTCTCCGGACCCGGGTACCTCCACTATAGCGCGGCCCCGAACAAGCCGACGGTCCTGACCGGGTCATTGCAGCTTGATCGCAGCGATTCGGCTCCCGTCATTCGAGTTCCGCCGTGATGCAGAACTCCCCGGTCTCCGGATGGTAGGCGATTTCCAACACGTTCGGCTTGCAACACACCTGGCAGTCTTCGACGTAGCGCTGGGTGCGGCCGGCAGATTCGTCGACCGGGGTGTCGTTCCATTCTCCGCAGCCGGCGCATTGGAAACCTGTGTCCACCGGTTTGATTTTAGAACGTGCAACTCGCGCACGAGCAAGTGCGCGGGGAGCCGGCTCGGTCGGCGAGCACGGGACCGAAGGCGATGTCGACCGGGCCCGGGATTCCCTCGGTTCCGAGTCAATGTTTCAATGGCGCGCATCAAAACAATGCCGACCCCTCGAGATCTACAGGATCTCTTCCGCGTGGTACACCAGTGGTAGAGGCGAATGCGAGCAAAAGTCATCCATCAATACCAGATTCTGCGCAAGCTCGGCTCGGGCGCCGGCGGGGTGGTGTACTACGCGCGCGATACCAAGCTGCTTCGGCCGGTCGTGCTGAAGATGCTGCGCCTGCCGAAAGGGACGGGCGACTCTGCCCCCGAGAAAGTGCTGCGCGAGGCGCAGCTGGCTTCGGCAATCGAGCATCCGAACGTGTGCGCCATTTACGAGGTGGGCGAATTCGAACGACAGAGCTACATCGTGATGCAGTATGTGCCCGGGCGTACCCTGGCACAGCTGATCGCCGGCGGCCCCTTGAGCTTGCAACTGGCGCTGTCGATCAGCGTACAGATCAGCGACGGCCTGGCGGAAGCACACCGGCTGGGCATCTTTCATCGTGATTTGAAACCCGCCAACATCATGATCACCGACGGCGGCCTGGTGAAGATTCTTGACTTCGGCCTGGCGCGCCGGAAGACGACCGATGAAATCGCGCCGCCGGCCACGAATGGATCCAAGCGCCGTTCTTATTCGACCCGCGGTGGAACCCTGGCCTACATGGCCCCGGAGCAATTCGTCACCGGCCAAAGCAGCGAGCAGACCGACGTTTTCTCTTTTGGCGTGATCCTGTATGAGATGGTGACGGCCAGCCATCCGTTCGACCTGCCCCACCTTAACCAGGCACCGTGGCAGGTTGCACGGGCAATCCAGTATCAGGAGCCCGATAGTCCGCGGCGCAAGCGGCCGCAGATGCCGCCGGAACTCGAACAGGTCATCCTGAAAGCGCTGGCGAAGACCCCGGCGCAGCGTTATGCGTCGGTGGCCGAAATGCGCGAGGCGCTGCGCACGGTAATGAGGACCCTGCAGCATGACGGGGTGGTCGTGCCGGTCGAAGTGCCGGCGCTCGCCGGCAATGGTTCCGAGCCAGAGCGCAAGGCGGGGCTGTTCTCGATGCTGGCGGAGCGATTCATGGGGAGTACGGAGGGCGAGACGCCCTCCAACTCGCTGGCGGTTCTGCCCTTCACTTCGCTCAGCACCGAGGATGACGCCCCCTTCTACGGCGTAGCGCTGGCGGATGCCATTGCGACCCGGCTCGCACGCCTGCCCTCGCTGGTGGTACGCCCGTCGAGCACACTGGCCGCTTCCAAATTACCCGCCGATCCGCTCGAGGCCGGGCGCAAACTGCTGGTCAGTCATGTGCTCCGCGGAAGTTTTGTGCGTTCCGGCGAGGGTTTCACCCTCAACTGGCAACTGTCGGAGGTCGAAGCCGGCGCCGTGCGGACGGGCGGAACGATTTCAGTGCCGAACCTTGACCTGGTGGCCATCCAGAACGAGATCGGTGACCAGGTATTTGCTTCGCTGCGGGGTACCGGGCATCTGGAACCGGCACGCAACCCGGAGCGAAGCTCCCCGGGGGAAGGCAACTTGTCCGAGGAGTATCTGGAAGCGCGAGCGGTCCTGACCAGTTTCCTGCTCCGCACCCGCCACCGGCAGGACCTGGACGAAGCCCTGCGCCGGTTCTCCGCGGTACTGGAGAAGGATCCGGAGTTCGCGGCAGCGCATTCGGGGCTGGGCATCACGCACCTGCAATACGTCCGGCACGGGTTCGGCGGGACCACCCACCTGATTGCGGCGCAGAAGTCGTTTGAACGCGCGCTGGAGTTCGACCCCTCGCTGGTGGAAGCAAAAATCTTTCGCGTCTATACGTTTCTGGCGCGCGGCGAGAAGGAGAGCGCGCGTCATGGGGTGCATCATCTGCTGGAAACCGCCCCCCACGACTACGACGTGCACATGGTCGCCGCCACGATTCTGCGGCTCGACGGGCTCTATGACATGGCCTTGCACGAAGCCAGCACGGCTCTGCGGCTGAATCCGGCGGCAGCCACGCTGGTGTACAACGATCGGGCGCGCATTTATGGATACCAGGGGCAGATCGAACTGGCGCGTCAGGAGATCCAGAAGGGGCTGACCCTGGATCCGACCCAGCGCCTGCTGCGGACTTCGCTGGGGTACCTGGATTTCCGCCAAGGCGACTATGCCAACGCCATCACCACGCTCGAGTCGGTGTTGCACGAAGACACCAGCCTGCGGCTGGTTTATCCCACGCTCGCGCTGTGTTATCTCGCGGCCGGCCAGCGCGCGGAGGCGGCGGCGATGATCACCGAAGGGACGCTGTCTTCCGCCGACGCCGATGGCGAGATGGCGTATCGTCTGGCGACGTATTTCGCGCTGGATGGCGACGCGACCGAGGCCCTGCACTGGCTGCGCAAAGCCATCTACCTGGGCAACGAGAACTATCCTTGGTTTGGGAGCAATCCAGCCTGGGCCAAGCTGCGCGACAATGAAGACCTGGTGAAGGTCATGGCGCGACTAAAAAAAACCCACCGGCAAAACCAGCAGCGCTGGCAGCAGCTGATCGGAAGCGGTGTCCAGACCAGACGCCTTTTGAGCACGGAATAAGACGGGCTGCGCCGAGCAGCCCGTCTCGTCGATCCCCGCTGGCGCGGGGTGCCCGACGTTCAGTTGGAAAGACCGGGAAGGACCGGGGTGTGTTCGACCCGCACCGATTTCAGCGCCGACGGATCGATTCCCAGGTACTGGAGAATCGTCGCCGCTACCTGCGAAGTCGCCACCGGAGTCTTGATCGAACGGCTGTGGAAGGTCGGATTCGAGACGATCAGACCAACGTTGGTATCGGCGAAGCTGAAACCTCCATGCTCGGCATTTTTTGCGTGCGACCCGGTGTAAATGGTGCCGTATTGGGGCTGCACGATGATGTCGGGCACGCGGCTATCGGCCAGGGGGCTGTTGAACTTCAGTTTGAGCTCCTCTCCCGCCATGACTTCATCAATGAAAAGGGCACCGGCGTTGGCGTTGAGGTAGTCGGCAACCACCTTGGTCTGGCTCTGGTCTTGTAACCAGATCAACGCGATGTCATCGTCCTGCACAAAGCCACACGCTCCCGTGCTGCAGGCCGCCGCGCTGGCGATGGCAAGCGCACCGGCGCTCGCACCAGCGTCGGGCAACGCCGCCACCAGGTCCGCGAAATGCCCCGGCTTGTTTGTCTTCAGCGGGTTGATGGGAGACTGGCCGTGCTTGGCGGTCACGATAAAGACGGTCGATTCATAGAGCTGCTGATCCTTCAGAGCCTGAATCATGCTTGCCAGGGCCTGGTCGGTCTGCTGCAGGCCATATGCCAGTACGGCGGTCGGCGTTCCGGAGCCGTCTTTATAGCCGCCCGGCTGACCATTGATCTTGGGATCGGTGTCGGCGGTGCAGCCCCCGCTGGCGTTGTCTTTTTCGAGCTTCTGCCCAACGCTGACCCCCTGGAAGTTCATACCAAAGACCGTCGGGACGCCCGCCCCGGGCGTGCCATCGTGCTTCAGGCCATGGATTTGGTTGATGATTCCCTGGACTTTCAACTGGTCGTTCGCGACCGTGCAAACCACGCTCACGGTGTTGTCGAAGCCGGGAGCGTTGGTCAGTTCGGGGGTGTACAGGTCGTCGACACCCTTGCCGGAGGGACCGTTCACCAGATCATAGGCCGGGTGCTTGTCGGCCCAGGCCGTCGTTCCGCCCGCGGCCTTGACCGCCTCAAAGATTGTGTTCGTGCGGATCGCGGTGTGCGGATAGACCAGGACGCAGTTGCCCTCCGCGTCCAAGCGACGCGGCAGCTTCTTCGGATCGATGATGTTCAGCGAAAGGTTCGCCGAGTTGTAGACATCGATGCTCTCATCGAACACCATGGTGTTGCCCGGTTTGCCAGTGCAGGTTGTATTGCTGGGGTCAAACAGTGCCCGGTCATAGCTGACGTCGTAGAAAAGACCGTGGGAGAGGGGGGATCCCCCGGTCACCAGAGCGAGCAGGCCGGGAAACGAATCTGAGTTTGCCGGCGTGCGCGCGTTGGTGTAAGTGACGCCGTGACGGGAGAGTTCGGCCAAAGCGGATTTTGGATGGCTCTCCACATAGCGTGCGACATCGAGAGCGTGCAGACCGTCCACGCTGATCAGGAGTACATGTTTGAGATTCGATTCTTGCGCCGCTGCCGCCAACGAAAGCAGAAAAACAAGCAGCAGGGACGCCAGCTGGGTCGCGGTAGAACGAATTGACACAGGACTTCCTCCATTTTGTGAAAGTGAGAGCCTCGACAGAAAATCCGAAAATACGTCTCTGGGAGTCGCACCTTTGATACAGGGCGCAGGTTACAGCCCGGTTAGAGAGAAGTTAAAAGGGTGTTACAAAGCTGCAAAAACCGCGTTGGACAAGGCTTTCGGAGCTCACCGGCTGTGGAAAACGCGAGCGGGACCGAACCGGTCCTATACTTTGGAGGAAACCCATGACTTCCCGACGAACATTTCTCCAAACTGGCGCCCGCTTGGCGGGCGCTGCGCTGGTGCCCCCAAGCTCGGCGGGTCGCGATTCTGCCAGTGCCACCCCGCTGCCGGCTGCGATCGCGAACTTGAAATCCCTGAAGCAGGCCGCCCGGCCGATCACTCGCGAAGAGCGCCGTGAACGGCAGGAGAAGGCGCGCGCGCTGATGGAGGCCAACGGTCTCGACGCCATTGTTCTGATGGAAGGCACGTCCCTTCACTACTTCACGGGCATCCGCTGGTGGGGTGGCGAGCGCATGTTTGCGATGGTGCTGCCCGCCAAGGGTGCGGCGTTTTATGTCTGCCCGGCGTTTGAGCAGGGACGCGCCGAGGAGCAGATCGCCCACGCGCCCGAAGGAGAGCAGGCCGACGTTCGCATCTGGCAGGAGGACGACAGCCCGTATCAGCGGGTGGCCCAGGGGCTGAAAGATCGCGGCATGGTGAGCGGCAGGATCGGGATCGAAGAGACCGTGCGCTTCGTGTTCAGCGAGGGCCTGGGCAAGCTCGCTCCTCAAGCCACGCTGGTGATCGCAACTCCAGTCACCGCCGGATGCCGGATGATCAAGAGCAGCGCGGAGCTGGAGTTAATGCGGCTGGCGTCGAGGGTAACCCTGACCGCCTACCAAGCGGTATACCGGGCCCTGAAGGACGGCATGACGCAGGTCGAAGTCGAAAATCTGCTCGGGACTGCTCACGAAAAGCTGGGCTTCCCGGGCGATGCGCTGGTGGAAGTAGGCGAGTACGCCGCGTTTCCTCACGGCTCGATCCAGCCGCAGGTGATTCGCGAGGGCATTCCGATCTTGATCGATGGCGGCTGCAAGGTGGAAGGCTACCAGTCCGACATCACTCGCATGTTGCTGATCGGGAAACCGCCCGGGAAGGTGAGCAAGGTGTTTGACATCGTGCAGCGCGCGCAGAGCGCTGCGCTGGCGACCGCACGGCCCGGGTTGGAATGCGGGGCAGTGGACTCGGCGGCGCGCAAGATCATCACCGACGCCGGCTACGGTCCCGACTACAAATTCTTCACGCACCGACTGGGACACGGAATCGGCCTGGATGGCCACGAATGGCCCTATCTGGTCCGCGGAAATTCGACCAAGCTCGCCCCCCACATGACGTTCAGCGATGAACCGGGCATCTACCTTCGCGGGGAGTTCGGCCTCCGCCTGGAGGACGACATGCACATTACCGAAAATGGGGCGGAGCTGTTCACCGCGCAGAGCCCGTCGCTTGAAAAACCGTTCGGGGAAGGCGTGGCCTCCTAGCCGGCGAACTTGTATCCGATCTTGTGGACGGTGACGATCAGTTCCGGCTTCTTCGGATCCTTCTCCAGCTTTTGACGCAAGCCGGCGACGTGCACATCGACCGTCCGGGTGAACGTACCCACCTCGTAGCCCCAGACTTCGCGAAGCAGTTTTTCACGGGGCAGCACAATGCCGGCGTGCTCGACGAAGTAACGCAGAAGTTCGAATTCGCGCACGGAAAGGTACACCGCCTCACCGCCACGGGTGACTTTGACGTCGCGATGATCCAGCGCTGCGCGGGTCTCGATGCGGATCGTGCCGAACTGATAGACGGCTTGTCCGGTGCGGATCGGTGCCCGCCGCAACAGGGCCTCGATGCGGGCCATGAGTTCCTGCATATCGAAGGGTTTGGTGACGTAGTCGTCGGCGCCCAGCTTGAGGCCAACAATCTTGTCGATGGTTTCGCTGCGGGCGGTGAGCAGCAGAATCGGAGTGCCCAGTCCGGCGACGCGGATGTCGCGGCAGAGGTCGAGGCCGTTACGTCCGGGCAGCATGATATCAAGCAGAATCAAATCGAACGGCAAGGTGGTGGCTTTGTCGAAGCCGGTTTCGCCATCGGCGACCGAATCGACCACATAACCTTCCCGCAGGAGACGATCACTCAAAGCCATGCGCAGGGCTTCTTCGTCTTCGACCAGTAGAATGTTCTCTCTCATTGTCGTGTGAGCAAATCCGGCCCGAGGGCCTCCGTTTGCCAGGAACCCTTCTTCAGGACCGGCAGGTGCAAGATGAACACGCTGCCAACCCCGATTTTACTGACTACCGTGATTCTTCCGCCCATCGCTTGGGCAATGCTTTTTGCCAAAGGCAATCCTAACCCGGTCCCGTGAATTTGCGCTGCGGCGACCGCCGGGCTGCGATAGAACGGCTCGAAGATGTGAGGAAGATCGGAACTGTCGATGCCGATGCCGCGATCCTCGACGCTGATGCGGATCTCTTCTGCCCGCGGATCATCGGATTTGTAGAGGAAGGCACGCAAGTGGATCCGCCGATGGCTGCCACCGTACTTGACGGCGTTTCCCAGCAGGTTCTGCAGGCATTGCGACAAGGCGGAGGCGTCTCCCACGATCCCGGGAAGTCCCGCCTCGATGCTCGATTCCACCGTAAACCCGGCTTCCTGGACGACTTCCCGGGTATTGCGGAGAACCGACTCGAAGATCTGCTCCACCTTCAGCGGGCGCAGGATGTAATGGATCCTCCCCTCCCGGGTGGAAGCAAACAATAGGATCTGGTTGACCAGCTCGGTCAACTGGCGCGTATGGTTTCGGATGACCGCCCCGTACTTGGCCAGCTGTTCCTTCTCCTCCACTACACCGTCGGCGATGTTCTGCGCGGAAGCCGAGATCACCGCCAGGGGAGTGCGCAGCTCGTGGGAAACCGAGGCCACGAAATCCATCTGGAGTTTGGCCAGCTTCAGTGCACTGAGCATCTTGCTTCGCTGAATGACCCAGATGGAAACGCTGGCAAACAGCAGGGTGAAACAGAGCACGCCCACCAGTCTCCCGGTGGAACGGCGGGATGAGGCATCGACGATCGCGAGCCGTTGGGAGGCTTGCTCGTCATAGAGGCGCTTGATCTCTTCCAGATCCTGCCTCACACGATCGAAGGAGGGCACACCCCCGGTCAGATCGTAGTCCACCGCTTCCTTGTTGCTGCCCTCAAGAATCGAGGCCAGCACTTCGTCCCGAACCTTCAGGTAGGCGTGCCAGTCATCCTGCAAGCGCCGGCCCAGGTCAATTTCGCGCGGGGCGCGGGCGTGGGCGAGATAATCACTGATGCCATCGGTCACGCGACGGTCAGCAGCCCGGGACTGGTCGGCGTATTCGACCTGCAGGTTGCTGTCGTTGGTGGTCAGGGCGTAGAGCGTGCTGCGCCGCGTCTCCTGCGCATCGTACTGCAGGCCGCCAATGCTGCGCAGGCCGCGCACCGATCCCACATACATTCTCTGAACCTCGTTATCGGCGGCTCGCATGTCGCGAATCACGAAAATGACCACCCCGGTTTCGACCGAGAAGACCATCAGCAGCAACAGCGTGGAACTGTAGCGCGAGACTTCGTAAAGGAAACGGTCCACCAGCGGCAAGGAGCCGGAGGCCCCGCCCCGCACCACGTGTTTGGCGAACGAGCTCATGTCATTTGACCGCATGCGGCTGCAACCGGAGACCGTAATCCTTGTCTTCCGGCAAGCGCCCGTCGACGCGGATCACCTTTACCGATTCGTCGACGTCGCTGGCGCGAACATAACCGATCGCGCCCGGCACGTTGAAGACGAACTTGCGAACGCCCACTGGCGTCGCCAGAGTTTTCGGGGAGACAAACACTTCGCCGGTAAACAAACCTTGCAGGAAGTGCCGGCTAAAATCGTTTTCGTTCATCCGATAAATCTCACGCAGGATTGCCTTGCGCTCGGGCTGTCCGGGCTCCAACATGACCAGCGTGATGCGCCGTCCATTGGGCCAGTGACTGCGCTCCCCCAGAAACACGGTGCGCAGCTCCTGCAGGGTGAGGTTGTCGACCGGATTGGACTGGTTGACGACGATGGCCAGGGTCTGATCAGGTTGAACCGCACCTTGCGGGTCCCCCGCAGCGTGCACAGCGGTGTGCGGGCACACGTCGAGCAGCAACACTGCCAGCGCCGCCGTGATCGGGACACCTAACCTGCGCCGCATCTCCTTATCCTTTAGAACGTGAACCCAAGTTGCAGGGTCAGACCATTGACGGCCGGCTGAGCCCGGAGCGTGTTGTAGTCGTACTGAAGCTTCAGCGCAACCGACTCGGAAGCGTCGTAACGCAGCCCCACGGATGGTCCGGCACGCAGGCCGACGTTGGGGAAAATTGGCTCCGAGTTGGGAGCGTTGATGTACTGGTACCGGAAGTATGGACGGTAGGAACCGAAACGTTTGGATATTTGTGTGTAGAAGCCGGGCGTATCGAACACGCGCGCACTCCCCTGGGGCGAATGGCGCACCACCATCACCTCATTGAGCCACTCGAAGTTGGGAACCATATAAACGGCGTGGGCGGCGAGAATGGTCTCGCTGACCGGTGGGGCTGCAATCGGTGTGAGCAGGTCGTGGTAGCCGGAAAAGCCGATCTGCAGTCCGTGCACCGCTTCCGGCCGGGCAAACAATGCCAGGTTGAACGCCTTGTGGTTGTTCTCATCCACCTCGTTTTGCACAGGCTCGTCCTGCAGTGGACTGCGCGAAGCCCGCCCGTTGCCGATTTCTGCGACATAGTGCAATCCCAGAGGACCCGAGGGCAGACGTCCGGACGCGGAGACTCCAACGTTGTGGATGGGCAGAATGCCACCCGTATCCTCGAACTGAAACAGGAGAGGCCGGCCGGTCGTGGTCTGGAACCAGGTGCTGTGGTGGTATGCCGTGTTGTAAAAACCGATCGCCGTGTGGTAGCGGCCCACCGCCAGGTTGAAGTAGTCGTTGTAGGAATATTGCAGAAGATAACGTTCGATGTCGACGCTGAACTGGTTGGAGCGCCCTCCGGGCACTTCGTAGAAGTTATCCGGGCCCGACTCAAAGACGATTTCGCTCAGAAACTTGAACTTCTCGGAAATGTCGGAAGTGATAAACAAGTTGAGCTGGCCAAGACCAAAAGACGTGGTTCTGCCAGCGGCATTGCTTCCGGAAAGCGACATGTCGCCAAAACCCCGAATGCGCAGCAGGGTCTTGCTCATGTCCATTCTCTCCGGCTCCGGATGCTCGAGCTCGGGCTCAACGCGCGACTCAGGTACGGTCGCGGGCGGAACCGGGGGCGCCGCTTGAGCCGTCATCTGGGCAGGCGATTGAGCCGGAACCAAAGCCAGTGCAGCACTTTCCAGTTTGGCCGCCGAGGGTTGTGGAGCGGCCTGCCGGGCTGCTTCGAGCTGCGCCACCCTTGCTTCCAACCGATCGATCCTCTGCAGAAGCATTTGAATGGTCTGCTGGTCAGAGGCGGTTTCCGCAACCGCTTGCTGGGCGGGCAAAGGCGCGGTCAGCAGAATTCCGAGAAGAAACGGAAGCGCTCGCCTCGCGATCGTTCCTCCGGAGCGGACAGGTCGGTTGGGGTCAAACGTACAGGACAGCATGGCTACCTCCTCGGAAAGATTTCCCCTGGCGCAGAGATTCCGCAGGGTCGTCCCCCCAGCCCGTGGGGGAAAGCCCAAATATGACTAGCAACCCTAGTCGTTGTGGAATCACCCCTGCGAAATGGACTGTACGAACCGGCAATGCAAACATTGTGCGCGTCGCTTGAATCACGCAGCGCAAGACGCTGCGCCTGATGGTCTGGGGGGACGCTGCAATTTCAAGCTACGGCAACTTCCAGAGTGCCTCAACTGAAACCGCGGGAGAAGGGAGCCAACCTGACAACAGGGGATCAGCCAAAAACAACCACCCCCCACAAGACGGCGGCGCCCTGCAGCATCACTGATGGGGCAGGCACACGCAACGGATTCTACATCACGTGCCGGCACTGTCTGGCTGCTCAAAGGCTGCAAACAGCAGTCAAGCCCCGGGTGTGCTCGACCGGAGACTGTTCCCCGGCGAAGCGAGGTGAGTCCCTGGGCGCCACGGTCAGCCGACAAAACTGCGTTTCGCAGAACGTTGAAGGCCTGTCACCATCTCTGGATCCAGGGATGTAAAAAAAATGTAAGGGAAATCCTCTTAACACAAGTTGAGCCGGAGATGCGCTCGCGCTACGCAGGTCGAATCAGTTTGACGTGCTCCTCCGGTTGACATGCTCATCCAGGAAGTTATCTCGCGCCACTTGACGAGCCACCATCTGCCCGAAGGTGGACGTATGGAGATCGGCTCCCTGCTCCCGTTGAACCGGGCTTGGCAATGACTTCGGGCGGGGCGACGATCCATCCCAGCGGCCAACCGGGCGCCAGGGCTGGGAAAACGTGTTCCAAGAAATGACGCTGCCGATCCAATACCCGATGTCCCGGCGAAGATTTCGATCGGCTGGTCTCGCTGGTCTTCCCGCGGTTGTGCGCTGCGGGCGTTCTCCTCGTTGTGGCCAGGGTTGGCTGCGGCGAAGCTGTTCGGATGAATCGCTTCGGCAGGATCCGTCCCCGCGCACGCGAACCGCGCGGCCGACTCCGCCGACACGCAGGTCGCCCTGCCCGGCCGTCGAGCCCTGAAATTCAGCCCGCAAAAACCACTCCGTCCCTCCATCCGGGTTGCATGGCATGCTTGCACCGGCCCGCAAGCGGGCGTGGCCGCAGTTGCGTTCCGCGCCGGCCTCAAGTGCCCTTCCGGGGACTGTTCGCACATGGCCCTGGCTTGATAGACTTGCTCTCATCCATGCAGGACGAGCAGTTGGACAGAGGACGGTACAGCCGGCGAGGGGCGTGACTCGTTGCAAGATCGATCGACCTACCACGAACGGCATGGTGCGCAGATACCTGGCAGCCCAGTCCGCGAGCGTACTCGAGCGGCCGCTGCCGTGGTCATCCTTCTCCTCCTTTTTATACTAGGGCTGCTGTCAGCGAGCGCGGCCGCACAGATTTCGCCCGGACCGCTCGCCCGCCCTCACCAGTATCTCGACGGAGCCACGCACTGTACGGAATGCCACAGGATTGGCGGGGGCGTGGCGCAGTTCAAGTGCATCGGTTGTCATTCCGACATCGGAGCCAGGGTCGCAGCCAAGCGAGGGCTGCACGCGACCTATCACATTCCCGCGGGTTCAAGCCAGGAGTGCGTGCGTTGCCATTCCGATCACAATGGCGTGAATTTCCCGCTGATCAAGTGGGATCCCAACAAGTTCGATCACAAGGAAACCGGCTACCTGCTCGAGGGCAAGCACGCCGGATTGGCCTGCAACAAGTGCCACACCCCGGATCGCATTCCCGCCGCCGAGCGAGCCAGCATCAAGATGAAGGATATAAGCAAGACCTTCCTCGGGGTTCCGCAAGCCTGCGTCACTTGCCACAAGGATTTTCATGAAGGCCGACTCGGCCAGAACTGTCTGCAGTGTCACAACTTCGTCGACTGGAAGGACACCTCCGGTAAGTTTGATCACAATAAGACGCGCTATCCGCTGACCGGCCTTCACCAGGAAGTGAAATGCGAAAAGTGCCATACCCGGGGAGCCGACGGCGCGCCCCGATACAAGGGACTCCCCTTTGGCAAATGCGACGACTGCCACGCCGATCCCCACAAGGGAAGTTTTGGGGACAAGACGTGTCAGTCCTGCCATAACACCAGCGGCTGGAAAAAGGTTTCTAGCGCCGGACTGAGCAACAACTTTGACCATTCCAAGACCAAGTATCCCCTGCTCGGCAAGCACGCCACGATCGAGTGTGAGGCGTGCCACGCCAAGGGCGACTTTAAAAAGGAGTTGCCCTTCGCCAAGTGCACCGATTGCCACATGGACGATCACAACGGGCAATTCGCCAAGCGCCGGCCCGACGGAATCGAGTGCTCTTCCTGCCACACAGTCGACGGATGGAAGCCATCTTTGTTCGACGTGAAAGCTCATGCCAAGACGGACTACCCCTTGATCGACGGGCACGCCATGGTGAAGTGCGACGGTTGCCATCTCCCCAAGGGCAAGGACACCCAGTTCACGACCGTAAAGTTCAAACTTTGTACCGACTGCCACAAGGATGAGCACAACCGTCAGTTCGCCGGAAAGCCCTACGAAAACCAGTGTGACCAGTGCCATAACCTGAAGGGGTACAGTCCGTCAACCTTCACTCTCGCGCTCCACAAAAAGACCAAATTTGATCTGACGGGAGGCCACATTGCAGTTCCCTGCAGCGACTGCCACAAGCTCGCGGAAAAGGACCAGCCGAAGTCGCTGATCCCGTATCATTTCAACGATTTATCGTGCACAACCTGTCACAAGGATCCGCATAACGGCCAGTTCCAGGAGCGCATGATCAAGACCGGGGCGAGCGGCCAGCCACTGGGCTGCGAAGCCTGCCATACCACCAAGTCCTGGAGGGAGTTAGACCGATTTGACCATGGCGACACCTCGTTCCCCCTGGTCGGGGCACACCGGGCAGTGGCATGCATCGACTGCCACAAGCCGGATAACCTCGAAACGAAGCTGACCAATGTGGACTTCAAGAAGGCCCCGCAAAAGTGCGAGGAGTGCCACGAAGACATCCACGGCGGCCAGTTCACCAAGTTCTACGCGAATCAGGTGACCCAGTGCCAGGACTGCCACAATGCTACCAAGTGGAAGCCGTCGCTGTTTGATCACGACAAGCGGACCACCTTCGCCCTGGAAGGAGAACATCGAAATGTGGCCTGCTCGGGTTGCCACAAGCTGTTCCGTGCCGTCGACGGCAAGCAGGTCCTGTTCTATCTCCCAACGCCGAAGGCTTGCTCGGACTGCCACGGCCCCGAGGTCAAGGAACTCAAAAAGAGCTGAGGAGCAAACTCGGCATGCCACCCTCGGTTCCGCCGAAGCTTTGATCAGTCAAGAAAAATGTCTTTGTATTATTTTTTGAACGACAATCGCTACCGAACGGCTTCATACCGTTATTCCTCTAAACTAACGAGGAAAAAACTCCCCAGGCGTTTGAAGAACTTACACCTCGGTCGCTGCTTGCAGCCCGTTCCCTAGTCGTTCAAAATTTGACGCATCAGAAAATGGGCAAAGAAAACATGTACTTGTGTAACCTTTTACAACTATCCACAACTGAATAAGCTTCCTGGGTATTTCGATTGCTGTTCCTTCTCATACGTTTACTAGCAAACATAAGCTTCTGTCTCGCGGGTCGAAATCCTTTTCGTTAAGAGGTTGGGGCAACCTTGGGATCGACAATTCTTCTGCATTTTGTGATCGCGTTGGCGATTCTTCCTGGCGGGAAGCTGGCAGGCGGACAGTCGCAGTCTTCTGCGAATACCCGAAGCCCGCATGGAAGCCTGAGCATTCCCTGCCAGAATTGCCACACGCTTAGCGGCTGGAAACCGATCCGGGCCGTTCCCGAATTCGACCACAACACCACGAAGTATCCTTTGCGCGGGATGCACCAGGGCGTCAGCTGCACGCAATGCCATACCAAGCCGGTCTTCTCGAATGTTGGCATGGGCTGTGCGGATTGTCACGCCGACATTCACAAGCGCCAGATGGGCGCCAATTGTGAGCAGTGCCACACCGTGAAGGGATGGCATGTTTCGATCCAGCAGATCAATCAGCACCTGAACCGCTTCCCGCTGGTGGGCGCGCACGCCACTGTGGATTGCGATGCGTGTCACAGGGGTGCGGCAGTGGGACAGTTCCAGGGACTGTCGACCATGTGCTTCTCGTGCCACCAGAGAGATTTCACGAGCACCAAGGCGTTCGGCATCGATCACGTTGCGCTGAATCTGCCCACCACCTGCGAGCAGTGCCACTCGATGGACAATTGGATGGGCGCGAAGTTCGATCACCTGAAGTTCACCGGATTCGCCCTGATCGGGGCACACGCCAATCTCGATTGCAGCGCGTGCCACGCCGGCGGGAAGTTTGCGGGAGCGCCGGCGGCTTGTGTTGGCTGCCACCTCGCGGACTTCAACAAGACCAACAATCCGCCGCACGCGCAGGCCGGCTTCCCGACCACTTGCCAGACCTGCCACAACAGCAGCGCCTGGGATCCAACGACTTTCAATCACAACACGTTCACGAAGTTCCCGTTAACGGGTGCGCACGCAAGCGTGGCCTGCACGCAGTGCCACATCAACGGACAGTTCGTAGGGACGGCCACCGATTGCGCTTCGTGTCACATGAAGGATTTCAACGGCGCGATGAGCCCGAACCATGTGCAGTCGGCTTTCCCGACCACCTGCCAGCAGTGCCACAACAGCACTTCGTGGTCGGGCGCAGCCTTTGATCACTCCACCACCGGATTCACCCTGACCGGGGCGCACGTTGCGCTGCAGTGCACCCAGTGCCACAACACCACCTTCAGTCCGTCCGGTGCCTACACGTTGACCAGCACGACCTGCGTCAGCTGCCACCTGAAGGATTTTCAGGGAACGACCACCCCGAACCATGTGCAGTCCGGCTTTGCCCAGACCTGTCAGCAGTGCCACAACACCACTTCGTGGACGGGCGCCGCCTTTGATCACGCCACCACCGGATTCACCCTGACCGGGGCGCACGTTGCGCTGCAGTGCACCCAGTGCCACAACACCACCTTCAGTCCGTCCGGCGCCTACAGCCTGACCAGCAACGCGTGCGTCACCTGCCACCTGAAGGATTTCCAGGGGGCGACCACCCCGAACCATGTGCAGTCCGGCTTCGCCCAGACCTGCGAACAGTGCCACAACACCATCTCCTGGTCGGGCGCAACCTTCAACCACAACAACACCGGCTTCCCGCTGACCGGGGCGCACACTGCGTTGCAGTGCACCCAGTGCCACAACACCACGTTCAGCCCGTCGGGTCCCTACAACCTGACCAGCAACACCTGCGTCACCTGCCACCTGAAGGACTTCCAGGGAACGACCACCCCGAACCATGTGCAGTCCGGCTTTGCCCAGACTTGCCAGCAGTGCCACACCACGACCAATTGGCTGGGCGCGACCTTTAATCACGCCTCCACCGGATTTGCGCTGACCGGATTCCACGCCACCTTGCAGTGCGCCCAGTGCCACAACACGACCTTCAGTCCGTCCGGCCCTTATAGCCTGACCAGCACCACGTGCGTCACCTGCCACATGAAAGACTTCCAGGGCACCACCAATCCCAACCACGTGTCCTCGGGCTTTCCCCAGACCTGTGAGCAGTGCCACACCACAACCAATTGGCTCGGTGCGAGCTTTGATCACGCCACCACTGGATTTGCGCTGACCGGATTCCACGCCACCTTGCAGTGCGCCCAGTGCCACAACACGACCTTCAGTCCGTCCGGCCCTTATAGCCTGACCAGCACCGCGTGCGTCACCTGCCACATGAAGGACTTCCAGGGGACCACGGCTCCCAACCACGTGACCGCGGGTTTTTCACAGAGCTGCGAGCAGTGCCACACGACCAACAACTGGGGCAACGGCACGTTCGACCACGCCACCACCGGATTTGCGCTCACCGGATTCCACGCCACGCTGCAGTGCACGCAGTGCCACAACACCACCTTCAGTCCGTCGGGTCCCTACAACCTGACCAGCAACACCTGCGTCACCTGCCACCTGAAGGACTTCCAGGGAACGACGAATCCGAGCCACGTGCAGTCCAACTTCCCGCAGACCTGTCAGCAGTGCCATAGCACGACCAACTGGCTCAATGCGACCTTTGACCACTCGACGACCGGATTTGCGCTGACCGGATTCCATGTCACGATGCAGTGCGCGCAGTGCCACAACACCACCTTCAGTCCCTCCGGCCCGTACAACCTGACCAGCAAGGCGTGTGCGACCTGCCACATGACCGACTTCAATGGGACGACCAATCCGAGCCACGTACAGTCAGGTTTTCCGACCACCTGCGACCAGTGCCACACAACCACCAACTGGCTGGGCGCGACCTTTAATCACACCGCGACGGGATTTGCGCTGGTCGGATTCCACGCCACGCTGCAGTGCACGCAGTGCCACAACACCACGTTCAGCCCGTCGGGCCCCTATAGCCTGACCAGCACCACCTGCATCACCTGCCACCAAACCGACTACAACGGCACCAACGCTCCGCCGCACGCGGCGGTGGGCTTCCCGACGACGTGCGATGCTTGCCATAACTTCAACAATTGGCAGGGCGCGACATTTAATCACAACAACACCACGTTCCCGCTGACCGGCGCCCACGCGACCGCAGCTGTGACCTGCCTGATGTGCCACGTGAACAACAACTACACGACGCTGTCGACCACCTGCGACGGCTGCCACGACGCGGTTTATCTCAGTACGACGAATCCGAACCACACATCCGCCGGCTTCCCGAAGACCTGTGACACGTGCCACACCACCACCGCTTGGACGGGCGCGACGTTTAATCACACCTACTTCAACTTGAACCACGGCAACGCGAACGGAGTCTGCGCGACCTGTCACACCAATCCAAGCAATTACCTCGTATTCCAGTGCACGGGTTGCCATGGCAATAATAACGCGGCCAATTTCAATCACCCGAACGTCAGCGGCTACGTGTACAACAGCGTGAATTGCTACCAGTGCCACGGGAAGGGCTAGAACCTTCGATTGCGCAGAATGCAGTCGGAGTCGCCAGACCGGCGGTAGAAGTGCAGCAGAGCAGAGTAACTTTTCCCCCCGCGGGTCAATTCCCGTGAGTTATGAGGTCTGATGAATCGGCTACTAATCGCGCTCTTGCTCCTTACATCCCTGGGTGCTGCCCAGAACACAGCAGGCGGCGCCGCTGAGATCGAGCAGTTGCGAGTCAAGCGCGAGGGCGCGGATGTCAAGATCGAAGTAATCCTGACCGGCGCGATCCAGCCATCGGTCGAGACGGCCACGAACCCAGACCGACTCGTGCTCACGCTTCCGGGTACGGTCTCCGATGCAAAACAAAAACACTTCCCCCTGAACGCCAATGGCGTCCAGGGCGTGCGCGTGGGTTTGAACAGCGCGAACCCGCCCGTGACCCGGGTGGTCGTGGACATGGTCAGCGCGCATCCCTACACGGTCAGCACCGAGGGAACCCACATCATTGTGCGGGTGCAGGCGGCCGAGAACGAGACGGTCGCGCGCCGGAGCGGACCGGTTCCGGCAGCATCGGCGCCCATGATCAGCGTATTCCGGCGCAAGCCGCAGTCTTCCCCGGACGACAGCAATGCGACGGCGCAGGCTCCGATTCCGGTGCCGCCCAAGCTGCCCCCGCTCAACTTCCCCGAGAAGCCGGCTGCCACCTCTCAGCCCGGCACAACCACGGCGTCAGCGGCTGCCGCGTCGGCGTCTCATCCGAAGCTTGGCAGCCTGCAGCAGGGGACGGTCTTTCCGGGAATGGGCACGCCGGGAGCAGGAACGGTCCCGCAGGCACAGAATCAGGCGGTGAATTTGGCGCCTGCCAATGCGCCAAAAAGCGCACCGTTGTCCATCACCGTGACACAAGGAAACTCAGCTGCCGCAACCCCGGGGGCACCGACGGCGGCAGCCGCGCAAAATGCAACTGCGGGCACCCCGGCTGCGCCAGCGACGACGTCTGCCGCTTCTGCGCAAAATACGGTTCCTGGGGTGGTGGCGGGCTCCCCCGCACCGACGAACTCAGCACCCGTGGCAGCCGCCAGCACCATTCCGGCCTCGAAACCTGCCGCCCAGAATCAGACGGCGACCTCGACCGCCACCGGCTCGACGACCAGTTCTGCAGGCGCCCCGAACGTGACCGCCAAGGTCCTGTCCGCAACGGTAACTCCGTCGGCCCCGGTCTCCGGGCCGGTAATTTCGACGACCTCGACCGCGACGATCCCAGCAAGCCAGGCGTCTGCTCCATCATCGTCCAGCGCCGTTCCTGCAAGCGGTGCGCTGGGTCAGGCGGCGGTCACGACTGCTTCTTCGACCCCAGCCCCCGACGCGACCCCTTTGACGGGAGGCAACGGTCAAGAGGCGGCAGACGCCACCTCCGTGGAGAAAGAAACCGAGCCTGAGATTCCGGCTGGCCTGGCGCTGCGCGCGGCCCATCCGGATTTCCGCACTGCATTCCGGATCAAGTACGTCGCCTCGGGAGCAGCCTATCTGGACGGCGGCCGTAGCGCCGGACTCACCGAGGGCATGAAACTGGTGGTTCGGGAAACGCCCACCGGGTCGGTGGTAGCGGCAGCCGACGGCAATGACGACAACATCGTGGCCGAACTGGAAGTGACGTCGGTTGCCGAGTCTTCGGCCGTCACCGATGTCCATACCCCCAAGCGCGACGTTAAACCGGGGGACGTTGCCTACCTATCATCGCAGGATGAGCAGACGCTGGTGCAACAGAGCACCTTGAGCGCGACCCGCAAGTACCCGACGGTGATTTCCTTCACCGAGGGGGATACGCTCGATGAAGAGGCACGCGCCGAGGTTCCGCGACCGCCGATGCCTTCGGTAAACCGGGCACGCGGGCGCCTGGGCTTCGATTACATGGGAACTTCGTTCCACGGGGCGGCCGGCGGCACCAGCACAAACCTGGGCATGGTGGCGCGCCTCGATATGACCCGGATCGGCGGGACCTACTGGAACCTGAGTGGATACTGGCGGGGCAGCCTGAGTTCGAACTCCTACCAGGGCACGTCCACGCTCCAGGATCTGATCAACCGGACCTACCACATCGGCATGACCTACGACAATCCGCATTCGGCGTGGGTCGCTGGTTTTGGACGAATGTATTTGCCCTGGGCCACCAGCCTGGACACGATCGACGGGGGTTACTTCGGGCGGCGCGTCGGCCACGGTGCTACGGTCGGGATGTTCGCTGGGTCAACACCGGATCCGACTTCGTGGAGCTACAACCCGAACCGTCGAATCGGCGGCGGGTTCGTGAACTTCGAGGGTGGAAGTTTCGACGGTTTGCGCTACACGAGCACGTCGGGAGTCGGGCTCAGCACCATCCAGTGGAAGATTGACCGGCCGTTCGTCTTCTTTGAGAACGGGCTCTACTACAAGCGGTATGTGTCGATTTACGACTCGCTGCAGGCAGATAGTCCCGCCGGAAATCAAGCCGTCTCTGCCCCGGGGACCGGGATTGGGCGAAACTTCCTGACGGTGCGGTTCCAGCCCCACCAGCGGATCGAATTTGACGCGAACTACAATTACTTCCGCGACGTTCCGACCTTTGACCCCGCGCTGATCGGTACCAGCTTGCTCGACAAGTATCTGTTTCAGGGTTTCAGCGGGGGCGCCCGGTTGGAAGTGCTGAAGCAGGTCTGGCTCTATACGAACCTGGGCCGGAGCAGCCGCTCCGGGGATCCAACCAGTGCTCTGAACGAAATGTATGGCATCACTTTCGGACGGATTCCCTGGGTCAAAATGCGGGCAGACGCTCACTATTCGAAGTTTAACAGCTCTTTCGGCAGTGGCTATTACGAGACGGTTTCCCTGGCGCGCAGCCTGAGCGATAACTTCCGCCTGGAGGTACTCGGCGGAAAGCAGAATTTCAGCTCCGCCTATTCGAACAACAGCAATTCCAAGTTCGTAACCAGCAACCTTGATATGAACCTGGGCCTGCATTACTTCATCCAGGGTGGCTTCACGGTCAGCCGGGGAGCGGTTCAAAACTATGACCAGTGGTTATTCACGCTCGGATACCGGTTCGACTCGAAGCAGCGAGCCGGGGCCCAATGAACTGGCATCCTAAGTGCATTATGGGTTTTGTGAAATTCTATCCAGCCATCCTGTTGGCCGGCTTGGTCTGCCTGTCGGGGCAGCCTTCCCAGGCTGTGACATCTCCGCTCGAGGAGATGATCGGACGAGCCAACGACCAGGTCTCCCGCTTTGTCGAGCAGTTCTCCGACGTCAAGTGTACCGAGCACGTGCTGCAGGAGAAGTTCAAGGCCGACGGCAAGGTTGAGCTCAAGGAAGAGTCGACCTACGATTACCTTGTGATTCTCACCAATGCCGGTGGCGAGATCAGTCTGGACGAATCGCGGCTTGCACTCCACGAGGCGAAGAAAGACCAGAAGAAGAATATTTCGATGCTGGTCAGCAACGGTTTCGCCACCCTGTTCCTGGTCTTTCACCCGTACTACTCCTCCGGATTCCAGTTCACCGATCTGGGCGAAGATACGATTCAGGGCCAGAAATTCCGCAAGGTCCAGTTCAAGCACATCCCCGGGATGCGGTCACCCGCCGCCCTGGCATTGCGGGGACGGGAGTATCCGCTTGATCTGGCGGGTGTTGCGTGGATCGATCCGGGAACCGGCGCCATCGGAAAAATCGACGCGGGGCTGGCCGGCAGCATGGAGGACATCGGGTTAAAGTCGATGCGCTCCGAGGTTGAGTTCCGACCGGTTCCGTTCAGGGGCTCAAAGGATGTGTACTGGTTTCCGTCCCAGGCGAGTGTCGAAGTGCAGACTCCGCGCCAGCACTGGCGGAACACACACAACTTCACGGACTACAAGAAATTCTCTGTAAGTACGGAAGAGAAGGTTGCTGAAAAATGAGTGCGAATGCTTCTGTGGCAACTGCGGTTGCTCCCAGCCAGGATCGCGAGCGCGGTCACCGCTCTCGGGTTGCCGCCGGATATTTTCTTTTTGCGACCTTGATCGCTGCCCTGACCGTCTATGGCTTCGACTACTACAGCCTGGGCTCGGCCGATCGTCCTTTTTCGCTCAAGCACATTGCCTTGAGGCCCAGCGGCACCATTGGGCTCAAGCTGGGATGGCTGGGCGTGTCCATGTTCCTGGTCATCTTCCTCTACCCGCTGCGCAAGGCCTGGCCCTGGCTGATGAAAAAGGGAAACTCCCGGCACTGGCTCGATTACCACGTCATCCTGGGGATTGCTGCTCCATTCGTGATCGCTTTTCATTCCTCTTTCAAGTTCCGCGGGTTCGCTGGAATGGCATTCTGGATCATGTTCGCCGTTTCGGTCAGCGGAATTGTTGGACGGTATCTCTACGGGCAGATTCCCCGCAATCTCAAGGCTGCCGAATTAACGCGGAAAGAGTTGCAGGAACTCCATCAGAAGTTCGCCGGCCAATTGACAGAGCAGCGTCTGATTTCCGCTCGCGACCTGCAATCCCTGCTGACTCTGCCCAGCGCCGAGCGCATCGACCGCCTTTCGATCCTCAGCGCTCTGGGTTACATGTTTGTGCTCGACATCGCGCGAGCCGTTCGAGTGGCCCGGCTGCGCCGGCACGCCCTCGATTTCGGCGGCATGATCAGGACCCTCGGTGGGCTCCGGAGCACGGGGAACACCCAGGTCGAGAGGGCGATTGTCGCGGCCCGCGAAGACGCAGCTCTGACCAAGCGCATCCTGTTCCTAAAGCGTTCCGAGCAGGTGTTTCACCTGTGGCATGTGATCCACAAACCATTCAGCTATACTTTTGCCCTGCTGGCAGTGTTCCACATCGGACTGGCCCTTTCGATGGGCTATCGATGGTAGAGTTGTAGGGTGGTATGGATACACTGATAGCCTTTGCGGTCGCAGCAGCTCTTACCCTGTTCTTCCTGCGCAACTACTTCAAGAGTCTCAAGGAACGGGACGCGAAGGCGCGGGCAGCAGCGGAAAAGGGAAAGCTGTTCTCCGAAGGCCCCAAGGCCCAGCATCCCCACATCGATACCACCTACTGCATCGGGTGCGCCACCTGCACCACGGTCTGTCCGGAGGGTGACGTGCTAGCGATGCTCGCCGGCAAAGCCGTCATCGTCAACGGCTACAAGTGCATCGGACACAGCCTCTGTGCGGATGCCTGCCCGGTGGGAGCCATCACCATGGTGATGGCGAGCCCCAGCATGGGAGCGGACATGCCCACGCTCAGCTCCGAGCATGAGACGACCGTCCCCAACCTGTTCATCGTGGGGGAACTTGGGGGGTTGGCGCTCATCAAGAACGCGGTCAACCAGGGCCGCGATTGCATCGATACGATTCTGGACCGATTTACCGCGCGGGGGACGGCCCGCACCCTGCCGGATGTCTACGACGTCCTCATTGTGGGCGCAGGTCCAGCGGGCATTGCGGCGTCCCTGCGAGCGATCCAGCACAAACTCAAGTACGTTACAATCGAGCGCGACGAGGTCGGCGGCACGGTCGCGAAATACCCGCGCCAAAAGCTGGTCATGACCAGTCCAGTGGAATTCCCCATGTACGGGAAGTTCAAAAAGACCGAGCTTTCCAAGGAAAACCTGCTGGCTTTCTGGGACAAAGTGCTGCACCGTGCAGACTTCAAGGTCCGCACCGGACAAAGAGTCGATGATATCAAGCGGGGAGCCGACGGAATCTTCACCGTCATCACCCAAGACGCCCAGTTCCGCGCGCACGCCGTCATTCTGGCCCTGGGCCGCACGGGCACTCCGAGGAAACTGGGAGTCAAAGGCGAAGACCTGCCCAAGGTGATGTATCGTCTCATCGAAGCCGACCACTACATCAACAAGAAAATCCTGGTCGTCGGGGGTGGCGACAGCGCGGTTGAGGCAGCCATGGGGCTGGCTCATCAGATCGGCAACAAGGTGACCCTCTCCTACCGGTCGGCACAGTTCAGCCGCATCAAGGAGCGTAACTCCCAACGCGTCGCCGAGGCCATAAAGTCCGGGAAGGTCGAGGTCTTGTTTAACTCTAACCCGCTGGAGTTCAAGGAGGAGGCCGTCGTGATCGACGTCCAGGGACAACCGCGCGAAATCCCGAACGATTACGTTTGGATCTTCGCCGGCGGTACGCCCCCGAATGACTTTCTGAAAAAGATAGGGGTAGGCTTCGGTGCAAAGGATCTGACCCAGGATGCGAGCACCGAGGCCAAGCAGGCGGCTGCCGACAAGCGGGTGTTGGCCGACCAAGCCAGCAAGCCCCGGAGGCCGGAGCCTGCCATTCCCGTCGTCGATGAACTGGCTGCCTTCCGACTCGGCATCGCCGGCGAGGAGCTCCCGAAGGTCGTCTACCAGCTCGACGACGCTGCTAGGTACCAGGACCAGGATATCCTGGTGGTCGGTGGCGGCGATATCGCAATTCACGCCGCCATCGCGCTCAGTCACGCTGCGCGGAATCGGGTCACGTTGAGTTATCGCGGCGACCATTTCCAGCGCGGCCCGGAACGCAACCGCCACCTGGTCGAAACCGCCGAGAAAGAGGGCAGGATTCGCATTCTCCGCCACTGCAGTGTAGCGGCGATCACACCGGATTCGGTGATCCTCGATGTGAACGGGAATCCCGCCGAGATTCCCAATGATCGGGTGTTCATTCTGATCGATAGTGACTCTTCGGTAGGGTTTTTGCCGTCGGTGGCCGAGGACGGTCTGCGGCCAGCCGGAACCCTCCGCTAGAGCAACCACTGGGCGAGCGCCCTGCTCTGCTCAGAATCGCACACCTTCCAGATAAGCAAAGCTCGTCCTCAGGGTGTCGAAGGGAGACTGCCGGTCGTCATGCTCCACAAAGTAATGCCGGATACCCGCTTGTCCCGAGTGCGCCAGCAGCGCCTTCCAATCGACAGAGTTGTCGGCGGCGACCGGGGCCATGTCACCGTTTTTGTCCCTTCCCTTCAAATGGACAAGCGGGAAACGCCCAGGGTAGCGAGTGAAATAGGCCAGGGGATCGGGACCCGCCCTTCAGGATCCAGAACAGATCCATCTCCATTTTGACAAGACTCGCATCGGTCTCGGTCAAAACGATGTCGTAGGGCAACTTGCCGTCCACCGCCTGGAACTCAAAGGCGTGGTTGTGATAGGCAAACTCGAGCCCCGCCATCCTGGCGGCCTCGCCAGCGCGCGGTTAAACGCTTGCGCTGCCTGGTGCCAAATCCCGGGCTGCTGCCGGGTCCTCTCGTCGATCCAGGGACAAACCCCATAGCGGTGGCCGATCACCCGGGCGGACTCCAGAACGCCCGGCCACTTGTCTCCGAAATAGCTGTAGTCGAAGTGTGCCGAGGGCGCGACCAGACCAGCGTGCTCCAGCGATCTGTTTACATCGTTTGGGTCGCGCCCGAAATAGCCGGCAAACTCTACTTCGCGATAGCCGATGGCTGCAACCTTGGCCAGCGTGCCGTCGAAGTCGTCCTTCATCTGCTTTCTGACAGTGTAGAGCTGCGCGCCAACCAGCCCCCGCCATCTGCGGCAAACGCCGACTTTGTTCCCGGCAGGCTTGCCGCCGCCAACATCCCTAGGAAGGTTCGGCGATTCATCGTGATCGATTCTCCTACTTCACAACCACCATGGAAGTGGGGGCCGAACTCGTGCTGGCCGTGGCGATCGAGGTGAGGACTCCATTCGCATGGGTGATGCGAAACACCGAGACGTTACTGGAACTCTGGTTCCCGACGAACAGGAATTGACCGGCAGCGTCGGTCGCGATAAAGGCCGGACCACCCCCGGTCGCAAACGGGGAATTGCTGATCTGGGACGGAACGCCGGTGGTTGCATTGATGGTGTAGGCGTAGATCTTGTTGGAGTTCAATGCCGTGACATACAGGAACTTCCCCGACAGATCCATCGCCACCGCGCTCAACGGAGTCACCGTGGGGGATATCACGACCGCGTAGGGGGAGCCGCTCATCGGCCGCAAGGCGCCTGAGCTCGAGTCGATGGCAAAGCCCGAAAAATTGCCGGCATTCAGACTGGCGACATAAAGGAATTTTCCGGAGGGATCGATCGTGATCCCGTTGGGACTGGCGCCCACCGCAAAGGGTTGACCCGCAATCGCGGTCAGTCCCCCCGAAGAATCAACCGAATAAGCCGAAAGCGTGCTGCTCACGGAGTTGGAAACGTAGAGGAACTTGCCGGAGGGCGAGATCGCGAGCTTGATGGGAGCAAAACCAGTTTGGGCGGCAGCCCCGGCAACCGGAGTGAGCGCGCCATCGCTCGAACCGATTGAATAGGCCGTCACGGTGTTCGAGCCGGAATTGGCCACGAAAAGAAACCCGCCCGCAGGATCGATGACCAGCGCCGCCGGGTTGTTCCCGGTGGGCGTACGCGGCATCACTTCGGTGAGCGCCCCTGAGCTGGAAATCGTAAACCGGGAGAGGTCGGCCTCACCGCCATTGGCAATGTAGGCAAACTTGCGGGAAGGATGAAGAATGATTTCGGTCGGAGAGATCCCGGTCGGGTAAGGCGATCCCAGTAATTGGGTGAATTTCCCGGTGTTGTTGCTGATGGTGAAGACGCTTACGCCGCTGTTCAGCGGCGTCGTGACGTAGGCGGTCTGACTTCCACCTCCGATACCAAAACACGCGGTCAGGGCCAAAAGCGCGGCCAAAATGAGGATCGCGAGGCTTACTCTGGTAGACACCGATCGGGCTCCTTTGCGCCGGACGCACATGCGGGCGAAACCACCCGGCGTAAGTCCAACTGTAGTTGAAAACTGGGTCGTGACATTCTATTCCATCGGCGGCTGAAACGGCTTGATCCGGGCGGCCCGGCAGTGCACCCTGCGGACGGCGGACGACACCTTTTAGACGGCCTTTCCGAGCGAAGCGTTGCCCTGGCAGCTCCGGGAAGTCCCCGAAGCCCGTGCGGCATGATCAACCGGGGTTAAGATGTGTGAGGAGCAGATTCCGCAAATTTCATCTGCTCTTCAGGGTCTAACTGTAATACTTAGGGTGTTCGGGCCGAGACGCAATGAAGCTACTAGTCGTCGAAGACGAGGCGCGGATGGTCGAGCTGCTGCGCAAGGGCCTGTCGGAAGAAGGCCACACCGTGGTGTGCGCTTCGGATGGAAACGAAGGACTTGAGCTAGCTCGAAATTACGAGTTCGACGCCATAATCCTCGACATCATGATGCCGAAGCTGAACGGCTACGAACTCGCCCAGCGGCTTCGAGCCGAGCGAATCGTGACGCCTCTGCTGATGCTCACCGCCAAGGACTCGGTCCCTGACCTGGTGCGCGGCCTGGACGCCGGGGCAGACGACTATCTGACCAAACCCTTTGCCTTTGAAGAGCTGCTCGCGCGACTCCGCGCCGTGAAACGAAGGGCCCCTGTTCCCCAGCAGACCAAACTGCAAGTGGGCAATCTCACCCTCGATCCGGCCACCCGCGAGGTAGCGCGCGCCGATGCCCAAATTCTTCTGACCCGCACCGAGTACAACCTGCTGGAGCGCCTGATGTACCGGCCCGGAAAGGTGGTGCCCCGACGGTCTCTGATCGAGGCAGTCTGGGGATTTGACCGCGAGATCGAGGAGAACACGCTCGATGCCTTCGTGCGCCTGCTTCGTACCAAAATCGACACTGAGGGTCAGCCGAAGCTGATCCACACGGTCCGCGGCGTGGGATACATGATCCGGGCGGAGGTCCAGTCGTGAAGAGGCTCTCCATCGGACTGCGTCTCACGCTCTGGTATCTGGCGATCTTCGCGCTCGCGCAGCTGATCTTCGGGGTGGGGATGTGGTTCATCCTGCGCGAAAACATGCACGACATTGCCGATGGCGCCCTGGCAAGCGAAGTGGAAGACGTCCGGCGTTTCCTGGAGAGTCAACGAACCGATGCCACGCTCGACGAACTCCGAAAGGCCGTGACCGAGGAGTACAGCGCGGAGACCAGCGGTGACTATCTGCAGATCGTCAACGCCGATGGGAATTGGATCTACCGGTCTCCCTCTCTTGCAGAACACAACTTTTCTCCCGTTCCACCCAGCCTTTTGCGCAAATCCGTTCACCACGATGGCCAGCTGGGCAAAGAGCCTTTTCGTTTCGTGAGTCAGCGCATTGACATCCACGACCGCCCTTATACCGTGCAGGCCGCCATCTCCACCGACGAAGAAATGGAGACCCTGGAGCGTTTCCAGAGATACCTGCTGATGTTCGCGCCCGGGTTGTTGCTGGCCGCCGGAGGCGTCGGATATTGGATGAGCCGGAGGGCGCTCTCCCCGGTCGACGCCCTCACTCGCACTGCTCGCACCATTACCGGCCACACCTTGAGTAGCCGTTTGGAGCAACTTCACACCGGGGACGAGCTGCAGCGGCTCTCCGACACCCTGAACCAGATGCTGGCGCGAATCGAGACGGCATTTACGCGCGTGACCGAATTCACCGCCGACGCGTCCCACGAACTACGAACTCCGATCTCGCTGATTCGCACCGAGGCGGAACTGGCCCTGCGACGATCTCGGGGCGAAGAAGAATACCGCGAGGCTCTGCGACACATTCTGCTCGAAGCCGAGCGCACCACTTCCCTCATCGAAGAACTGCTGGCGCTTGCCCGGGCCGACTCCGGGCGGCAATCCCTGCATATCCAGACCATCGACCTGCGGGAGACTCTGCAGGAGGTCTCGTCCGGCTGGCGGGCGGTCGCAAGCGTGCGCGGGCTGCAGTTCAGTGAGAGAATCCTGGACGCAGAATTACGCGTGCTGGGGGATGTGGAGGCCTTGCGGCGCGTCGTCAACATCCTGCTCGACAATGCGTTCAAGTACACACCGGCACCGGGAGGCGTGGTCACGCTGGCCGCCGAACAGAGGGAGGGCAGCGCCCTGATCAGCGTTCGTGACAACGGGATGGGGATTGCAGAAGAAGACCAGGCCCGGATCTTCGAGCGCTTCTACCGTGTCGACAAGGCCCGCAGCCGTGAATTGGGCGGAGCGGGACTTGGACTGTCGATCGCACAATGGATTGTGCAGCAGCACGGCGGAAAGATTCAGGTGGAGAGCGCACTGAACGCGGGCTCGATCTTCTGGGTAGAACTCCCGCTCGCCGCTGCCAGAATCCCGAAGGAACTGCTGATCCGGTAGCGGCTGGCTCGGTCACTCCGCCAGGAGCAGGCTCTCGGCAAACGGCCATTCCCGGTCGATCCACTGGGCTTCGCAACCAAAGCCGGTGTCGTTCGCCATCTGAAACACTTCTTCGGGGGAGTATTTGTGGCTGCTCTCGGTCCAGATCGTCTCGCCGGCGAAAAACTGGACAGAGAAACCCGCGCCGTGAACGGTCACCGTCTGCATACGCTTGGATCGCAGGTGCATCTCGACACTGCGTGCTTGCGGATTGAACTTCGCGACATGCTCAAACTGATCCAGCAGGAAATCGGCATCGAGTTCGCGATTGATGCGCGCGAGCAGATTCAAATTGAAGGCAGCCGTGACGCCCAGCGGATCCGCGTAGGCCTCGAGCAGTTGGGCGGTGGGCTTCAGGAGGTCGGTGCCCAGCAGCAACGAATCGCCCGCGCGCAGGGTATTCCGGATCTCGCGCAGGAACTTTATGCCGGCCGGACGGTCGAAGTTTCCGATCGTGCTGCCCAGAAACAGGACCAAGAGATGCTGGTTGTTCCTGCGGCGCTCGGCGACTTCAGCCAAGCCGTCGAGATACTCCCGCTCAAAACCCAGGATGCTAATGGCGTCAATATCCCCCAACTCGCGTTTGCACATCGCCAGGGCGGTGGGCGATATCTCGATCGGGCAATAGGCAGTGTGCTGCCGCCGGGCCAGCGCCTTCAGCAGCCAGCGAGTCTTCTTTCCGCTGCCGCTGCCGAGTTCGGCAACGGTGAGCGGCATGGGCAGTCTTTCCACGATCTCAAAGGCATTGCGGAGCAGCACCCGTTCATCGGCTCGTGTCAACCCGTACTCGGGCAAGACACTGATGACCTCAAACAGGGCCGAGCCAACGTCATCGTACAGGTACTTGGAAAGCAGTTCCTTCTGCGGTTTGGTAAGGCCCCTGCGCACATCGGCGGCGAACTCCGAAGCCGGATGTGCGGCAATCGCATGGGTCAGCATGCCTGGCTCCCTTCAAAATTTGATCTGATTCAGCGACTCACGCAGCGGAAGCCCGCGTACACATGAGGATAGTGAGGCTGAAACCAATTACGGAACGAGCGGCGCAGCATGCAGGCGGCGGTTTGCGCAGACCCGCCTTTCATCACGAAATGTTTATGGTCGAAGAAGTCTGCGGAATATCCTTTGTAGAACGCAAACGGCTCGAACCCCGGAAAAGGTCCGAAAACAGTGGATGTCCACTCCCAGCCGTTGCCGGCGAGATCTGAAACGCCGAATGCACTCTGGCCCTCCGGGAAAATCCCAACCGGTGTGGGATCCCAGCGTTGGAAATCGAAATTGCCGCGTTTGGCGGTGGGCGCGTCCGATCCCCAGGGATAGGCTCGCTCTTCGTCGGTGTCGGTGGAAGTCCCATAGGCAGAACGTTGCCATTGCGCTTCAGAAGGCAGTGCTTTGCCGGCCCAGCCGGCGTAGGCGGCGGCTTCTGCCTGACTCACATACACCGGCCAGTCTGGAGGGAGCCGAACCTCATCGAACATGGTGCGCAGGTACCATGCGTTCTCCCGGTATCGCCAGAAACCCGGGTGAGTGATGTGGTTGGCGGTCTTCCACTCCCAGTCTTGCTTGCTCCAGAAGCTGGCTTGCTCGTAACCGCCGGCGTTCACGAACTCGATGTACTGCGCGTTGGTGACCTTGTACTTGTCTATGGCGAATGCCGGAACATCTACCCGGTGCTGGTCGAATTCGTTGTCCCATCCAAAACTGTTTTCACCGCGCCCTAGACCTAACGTGATTTTCCCGGCGGGAATGTCAATCATCGTGGGCCTGACTGCTCCCGTTCCCGGTTCGGGGCGCGGAAGCGGACGCATTTTCCGGTCCAGGGGCAGCTGATGCAACAGGTACGTCAGGGTCTCGGCGTGCATCAGCCGATGTTCGATGGCAACCTGCAGCAGCAGGGTGGCAGGAAATTCCCGGGTGGCGAGGGAGGTCGGATCCACCAGAGTGGCATCGAGCCCGTCGTCAACCGTCCGCCGGGTTTGGCCGACGTAGTCGCGGATTTGACCGAGCGAAGGCCAGTCCTGGGGCTGATCGGTGGGAAGGCTCCCGCCGACCGGGTCGATGCCGAACGCAAACAGGCGATCCAGCTCAGGATCCGAAGCCGGCGTTTCGAGGAGTCTGTCCTTCAGAAGATTCCAGTCGAAAGCTTCCAGATGGCCAATGTAGAAAACGATACGGTGTCTTTCCGCGATCGGTCGCTCGTAGAGGGAGTCGGGCCGGACCAGAGCAAAGAGCTGGTCGGTACGAGCACGGGCGTTAGCCAGCCGCTCGAGCAGTGCATGCTGGAGCTCGACTTCTGGTTGGGCTGCGAGCATTTCCCTGCCCCCTTGAAACCGGATGATAACGAAGCGCTCTCGGTAAGATGCCCCACCGGCCGAAAGGGCTCAAGGTTTCGAAGGTTTCGAGCAGCCGGAAGGGCAGTCCGGACGGGTGCGGAGCGGAGCTCGCTGGGATCCACATGTGATTATAAATACAAGACTTATTTCCATCCTGCCGGGAAACGCCGGGGCCGACGAGGCCTGGTCCTCGGGCAAGATTCCGGTTCTGCTACCGCGATCGTGGTAGCCAGCCAACCTCCGCGGGCCATTCCCCCCAGGCGCTCAGCACGGTTCCCAATAAGGGGCCTTTCGATGGCTGCCCGGGAACGGACGGGAACGATATTCCCCAGCAGCGCCGGGCTACTTCTGTCTGAATTCGACCCAGCCCCGGGTCTTGCCATAATCGACGTCTACTTCGCATTTCTTCGCGCCGGTGTGGCCGAAGTAAATCGTCAACCGGTCGCCGGGAGTGCTGAGCTGTCCGGTTTCCATGGGAGCTCGCGCCAGGTCCTGCTTGTCATCGTATTTGGCATCGACCTTCACATTCTTGCTGATGATCAGCGTCCACTCTTTTTTCCCTGGAATCACATACATCGTGTAGCCCCCGGGTGGAATGGCGGTGTGGCCAAGGATGATGTCGGTTTCTGTGAAGAAAGTCATGGCGGAACCACCCGGCGTGAGGACCTTGCCCAGGGGGGCACTGTCATTGTGCCCGATGGAGATCGGGGCGTAGCGGGCGGTTACCTGTTTTCCGTCTTCGAAGGTGCAAATGGCGGCCTCGTCGTCTGCATTCGGCGCACCCTGATAGGCGACCACCACCGGGACCAGGAGCAGCTCACTCAATACAATCGTACAGATCAGAACTGCACGCATAGCGCTTATCTCCGCGCAAAAATTGAGCGCCGCACATCATCGCAAAAACACCTGCGAAAGAAAACACTTTCCCCGGGATTATTTCAAAAAAACGGCCTCGCTCTGGGCTCGGGGATCGGCCGCATGGGTCCGAGAAGCCGCAGAAACAGGGACCCCCTAGGAGCGGTTTTCGCCCGCCCTGATCCGGCGAAGCGCGTCTTCATAGGCCTTGCGGGGATCGCGCCCGGTGACCTGTTGGAACCAGGCCGGATGAAACGTCCAGGCCCACGCTTCGCTCACCCCGCCGCGGATCATTGCCTGCAAGGTGCCGGGCTCTCCGATGGTGCTGAGGTAGATGTGGATGAAGATACCGCCCAGCATGACCAGCGCCGAGAGGTCGTGCAGGACGTAGCTGATTGCGACCGCAATCCGCCCGAAGACAGGGGCGCCAGCCCACAAGACAATGCCCGTGATGAGGTAGACCACACAGCCACCGACGATCTCCCAGAACTGGGCTTTCTGGCCCGCGTTGAAGAACCCGGTGTCGGGCGGCTCGAGTTTTTCCTCCCCACTCACCACGTTCCTGAGGTTGCGCATCCAGTTCGTGTCCGCCTGCGTCCACTTCATGAGCTTGATCCAGTTCAGCATCTGCAGCCCGAAGAAAAAGACGAAGGCAACCCCGAACCAGGGGTGCAGGGAGCGGCTGAGCGCACCCCCTCCGAAGATCGGCGTGAACCAGCGAAACAGCCAAGGCAGGTAGATGCCGAATCCGGAGAACAAAGCCAGGAAGAACCACAGCGCAACCATCCAGTGCAGGAAACGCGTGTAGACGCGGTGACGAAGCAATTCGCCTTCATAGACGCGGTTCTGACCCAGTCCATCGAAGAGCTCACGAGCTTTGTCGTCGAAGCGCTCAACCGCGGTTCCCATCGGCGGCCTCCTTTTCCAAGGGCTCAGGCTGAGGGCGCCGGGGGCCGACCATGACGTAGTGCATGAACACGCCCAGCAATCCAAACAGGGTAAAGGTGCCGAGCACGGGCTTCGCTAGCCACTTCCAGATGGTGTAGCTCCAGGGAATCTGGGGATTGCTGGGCAAGCCGCCGTAGATCTCGGGCTGAGTCGCGTCGTGCAGAACATAGATCACGTGCGTGCCGCCGATCGATGGAGGATCGTAAACGCCTGCCTTCTCGAAACCAAAGTTGTCATGCAGTTGCTTGGCGCGCGTCTGCGCGATGAACTTCATGTCGTCCTTCGAGCCGAACTTGAGGCAGCCCGTGGGACAAGCCTTGATGCAGGCCGGCTCCAGCCCCTGGCCCACCCGGTCCGAGCACAGCGTGCACTTGTAGACCTTCTTGGTGGTCCCGTTGAATTTCGGGATGTTGAAGGGACACCCGGACACGCAAAACTCGCAGCCGATGCAGTTTTCCTGCTGGAAATCGACAATGCCATTGGTGTATTGCACGATGGCGCCGTCGGCCGGACAGGCGCGCAAACAACCCGGATCGGCGCAGTGCATGCACTGATCCTTCCGCATCAGCCACTGGATCGTGCCATCTTCTCGCTGGTGTTCATTGAATTTGATCAAGTTCCAGAAGTTCCAGCGGGTTTCGGGCATCGTCTGGTAGGTATTGTCGAACGTGGTTGCACTGAACGGCATGTCATTCCACTCGACGCAGGCGACTTCGCACGCCTTGCAGCCAATGCAGATGGTCGTGTCGATCAGTTTGCAGACCTCGTAGTCGCGCTGCACCTCCTCGCCCGGCGCACCCCCCGGAATGGGTCCGGGATGGGCTGACATCTGCTTGATCTGCAGCGTTCTTCGATCGCTCATAGGTCTGTCCTTCCTACACTCTCTCGATCTTCACGAGGAAGCCTTTGAATTCGGGCGTGTACGCGTTCGGGTCGATGACCGTAGGAGTCAACTGATTGGCGAGAGTCTTGGCCGTCTTTCCTTCATCTTCCGCAATGCCGCGGAAACCCCAGTGAATCGGGATTCCGATCTGGAACATTTGCTTGCCGTCCACCATCATCGGTCGGATGCGACGCGTGACCATGGCCTTGGCGATGTAGTGGCTACGAATGCTGGTGACCTTCACCTTTTCTCCGCCACGAATCCCCATCTTGTCGGCCAGTTCCGCCGGAACCTCAACGAACGGCTCGGGCACCAGCTGGACGTTCATGGGATTGTTTTTGGTCCAGTAGTGGTAGTGCTCGGTGAGCCGGTAGGTTGTGCAGATGACGTTGTATTCGCCGCCGGCCGGAGCGTACTTGTCAAGATCGGTCTTGTATTTCCTGACGACCGGATTGTTCGACTGGTTCGGATGCAGCGGGTTTGCAATCGGGCTCTCGATGGGTTCGTAGTGCTCCGGGAAGGGCCCATCGGCCATGGCTCCCAGCGGAACGAACAAGCGACCCACCCCCTCCGGGTTCATGATGAACGGGCCCATGTGATCTTTCGGCAGTGAGTCGGCTTTGAAGTCGGGCACGTCGTTGCCAACCCAGGATTGCCGGGCCTCATCCCACCAGACTTGCCGACGCGAAGGATCCCAGGGTTTACCCTCGACGTCGCACGACGCCCGGTTGTAGAGCACGCGGCGATTCGCCGGCCACGACCACGCCCAGTTCGGATAGATGCCGAGACCGGAGGGGTCTTCGGTTCCCCTGCGCTGGATCATCGCTCCGGCTTCGGTCCACGACCCGCAATACAACCAATTGCCGGACAGGGTTGTGCCGTCGTCCTTCAACCAGGCGAAACCGGGCAGCTGTTGACCGGATTTAATGGTTTGATTGGTCTTCGGATCGGTCAGATCCGCGAGCGCCTTGCCGTTGAGCTCTTTGGCAATTTCCGACAGCGACGGGTTGTAGGCATCGGTGTACGGCCACCAGGCATTGAGAATCGGATCGGAAAACTTCCCGCCGTCCTTTTTGTAGAGATCGCGAACCTTCAGGAAAATCGTAGCCAGGATTTCCTGATCCAGCCTGGCCAGCCCCGGTGGCGGCAGGGCAACGTTTTTCCACTGCAACCAGCGCGCCGAGTTTACAAAAGTCCCGTCCTTCTCGGCAAAACCAGCGCCCGGCAGGCGATAGACGGTCGTGTTGATCTTCTTCGCCTCTTCCGGCGTGATGCCGGGGGCGCGCCAGAACTCGCTGGTCTCGTCCGGGTAGATTTCGCAGACCACCAGCCAGTCCGCCTTCTTGAGAGCGTCGATGTTTTTCTGCGAGTCCGGTCCGATCATCACGCCGTTCATGCCGAAGGCAAAAATGCCTTTGATCTTGCCTTCGTACATGTCGTTCCAGAGATTGACCCAGGAGTAGTTGCGATCGATCTTGGGCAGATAAGCGAAGGCGAAATCGTTCTCCTTTCTCGCGGCGGGCCCGTACATCGCCTTGAGAAATGAAACCACGAACTTCGGCGTGTTGGACCAGTAGTTGAACGAGTCCCACGGGTCCGGCTTCGAGGAGGTCGGTGTAATGCGCTTGAGATAGGTCGCCAGATCGGCGTCGGCCGGATTCGGCATCTTCAAATAACCGGGAAGATTGTCGAAAATGCCGGCCATGTCGGTCGCGCCCTGGATGTTCGAGTGCCCGCGCAACGCGTTGACTCCGCCACCCGCGCGCCCGACATTGCCCATCAGCAGCTGAAGCATGGCGGCCGTGCGAATGATCTGGGTTCCGAAGCTATGCTGCGTCCACCCGACTGCGTAAATGATGGTCGCAACCTTGCTCATGTCGCCGTCTTTGCGGACCGATGTGAACAGATCAGCCGCCTTGAGGAATTCGGCCTGGGGTATCCCGGTGATGCGCTCCACCATTTCCGCCGTGTAGCGCTCGTACTGTTTTTTCAGAAGCTGAAACACGCATCGCGGATGCTGGAGAGAAAGATCGTACGCCACATGAGGCGGCAACATGGGCGGCGGTGCAGGTCCGCCGGAAACCTTTGCCCCGCTCGGGCCGGCCGCCCGATCACCCTGTCCGCCGCCCGGGTCGCTGCTATGGGAAGCGTGCGCCGGCGCCGCAGAAGCGGCCGCGGCCTTGCCGGCCAGGTCGCCGCCCGCTTCATAGTTCCAGGTGGACTTGTCGTAAACTTTCTTCTCCGGATCAAAACCGGAATACAGGCCGTCCTCGGGAAGCTTGAACCCTTCCTTGACGACAAACGCCGCGTTGGTGTAGTTGACCAGATAGTCCCTGGCGATCCGGTTGTTCTCCATCGCATAGTGGATCAGGCCGCCCAGGAAGGCGATGTCGGAGCCGGCGCGGATTTGAAGATAGAGATCGGCAGTGGCGGCCGTGCGGGTCAGCCGCGGATCGACGACGATGGTTTTGGCGTTACGGTGAACCTTGGCTTCGATCGCCCACTTGAAACCACAAGGATGGTTCTCGGCTGGATTCCCGCCCATGATCAACATCATGTCTGTGTTCTTGATGTCGATCCAGCCGTTGGTCATCGCCCCGCGTCCGAAGGTTGGCCCCAAACTGGAGACCGTGGGGCCGTGTCAAACCCGGGCCTGGTTTTCCAGGTAGCAGACCCCCAGGCTGCGCATGGTCTTGACGACCAGATAATTGAATTCGTTGGTGTCGGTGCAGCCCCCGGTGAAAGCGATGCCTTCGCAGCGGTTGACGGAATGGCCGGCAGCATCGTTTTCGAGAAAACTGTCGTCGCGCGTTTTCTTCACCTTCTGCGCGATCTCGTTGTAGGCATCTTCCCAGGAGATGTCTTCCCAGTCGGTGCCCCCCGGACGCCGCACTTGCGGCTTCAACAGGCGGCGATCATTGAGAATGTCCTGCGCGAGCGACGATCCCTTCGGGCATAGCGTGCCGCGATTGATCGGATGGTCGGGATCGCCTTCCACGTGGAGTACCTGCGGGATCGCATTCTTCGCCTTGTCCCCCAGGGTATAGATGATCACGCCGCAGCTGACCGAGCAGTATGGGCAGGTGCTGCGGGTTTCGCTGGCGCGGGAGATCTTCAAACTTTGGGTTTGAGCGTAAACCGGAGTCAGATCGAACCCCAGGGCGGACAGACCCACTCCGCCCACCAGACTGCTCTTGAGGAACGTACGACGGGAGAGCTCCATGACAGGACCTCCGCGGTGCAGGTTCGGAGGTTTCAGGTTGCGACCTTCGAGACCCGACGGTCGAGTTAACCCAACAAAGCGAGTGGAATATAACTCCGCGGCCGAGCGGGAGTCAAATGAGTGGGCTGCCCCCGAATTGCCTCAGCGCCCATGGCAAGCCATAATCGATTCGTGCCCCACCCCCGATGGAAGCGGCGCATCGAGCGAGCCGAACAATTAATCCGACAATATCCCTTTGCGGCCGAAATCCTGCGTTTCTATCTGGCGATCGCGCAGTTTCAAGCGGGCCTGTTTGCGCGGCTCGAGACCGCCTCCGGAGCCAGTCCCAGGGCCGGGGCGCAGCGCCCGGCTCCGGGTCCGCCGGAGTTGGGGGAACTGATCTCGAGTTTCCGGCCATTCTTGGCGACCGTCGATCAACATGGGCCGCAGCCTCTGGCGGAACAGGCTCATGGCTTGCAATCCAAGTCGCAGGAGGTTTGCGAACAGTTGCTCAACGATTTCTGGGACGCACCCACGAACCTGGCGGGTCCAGGTTCGGACGCCAACGAGTTCTTTGCGCGAGCGTTTCTGCAGCCGTATGCCGAATTTGTCAGGTCGCGGGCTGACATGAAATGGGACGGCTACACCGGTTCCCGGTGTCCGTTCTGCGCTCGCAAGCCCGGCGTCGGGGTCCTGCGGCAGCAGGGCGATGGCGGACGAAGGTCCCTGCTGTGCTCATTCTGCCAGACGGAATGGGAATTCCGCCGCATTGTGTGCGCGGCCTGCGGGGAGGAAAATCACCAGAAACTTCCGGTTTATACCGCGGCCGAGTTCGCCCACGTTCGGGTGGAGTGCTGCGACCATTGCAAGCACTACCTCAAGACGGTAGACCTGACCAAGACCGGCCTGGCGGAACCGGAGATCGATGAACTGGCCTCGGTCCCGCTGGATCTGTGGGCCCAGGAGCACGGCTACACCAAGCTGCAAAGGAACCTGCTGCGGCTGTGAACGGCGGGTTCGCTTCACCCGCGGTCGCTTCGTCAATTCTAGCGGCTGGGTTGCAATGGACTCGGGTGTTTTGGTTCGTAGGCGCGCATCTTGCCGCCCCCGGGAAGAGTGAAGCTGGCAAGCTTTCCCCAACCCAGATCGCTCACATCCGAGACCTGCACGTTTTTCGAGCGGAGATCTTCGAGGGTCGCCGTGATGTCGTCGCACATGAGGTACAGCTCGTGCCGGTCGTTGTCTTCGGCGTCATGGAAGGCGGCTTCGAGCGGCGGCATGGCGAAAATCAGCCAGCCGTGGCCCGCATCCACGGAGGCGAACTTGAGCACGTCCCGAAAGAAGGCGCGGTCCGCTTCCGGATCCTTGGTGTAAATCACAATATGGGCGCCGTTGATCAATCGTGAACTCCGCCCTCGGAATCGTGCGGGTCATATTCTCACCGTGCCTCGAGGTTGGCAACCGCGTCGACCAGTCCAAAGACTCCGCTCGAGCCATCCGGCCGCCAACCATGTAATCGATTACACCAGGGAGCGATCTGCGGATAGAATCGATGCGCTCGTCGGCTGAGGAGGAAACGGCTCCGGAATCGCCCGCGCCGCTTTTTCCTTCTGCCAACCCCTTTGCAGGCAGGCAGCCTGATCGCCGGTCGGCCGATTCAGGCAAGAGAGGCAAAGTCATTGATGCTCATCGGAGACCCGCACCGTCGGTTCAATCCGCTGTCGGACGAATGGGTACTGGTTTCTCCGCATCGCGCACAGCGTCCTTGGCAGGGCGCGGTGGAGAAGCTCACGGCGGAAAGACAGCCGCAATACGACCCGACCTGCTACTTGTGTCCCGGCAACACCCGCGCCGGGGGCGTGCACAACCCGGCATACGGAGGGACATTTGTTTTCGACAACGATTTTGCAGCCCTAAAACCGGATACTGCCCGGGAAAGACTCGACCTGGGAGGCAAGGGGCTGATCGTCGCAGAAGGTGAACCGGGCATTTGCCGCGTGATGTGCTTTTCTCCGCGCCACGACCTCACCCTGTCGACCATGGCAACCGTTGAGATCGAGGAGGTTGTCCGAACCTGGATCGCCCAGTTTCAGGAACTTGGCGCCCGGCCAGAGATTTCTCACGTGCAGATTTTCGAGAATCGCGGAGCCATGATGGGAGCGAGCAATCCCCATCCCCATTGCCAGATCTGGGCCACCAGTTCCCTACCCGAGATGCCTGGCAAAGAACTCACCTCCCAATGGGACTATGCCCGCGAGCGGGGCAGTTGTTTACTCTGCGACTACCTGCAACTGGAACGGGAGCAGGGTGTCCGCGTCGTCGGCGAGAACGAGAGCTTTATGGTGCTGGTGCCCTTCTGGGCAGTGTGGCCGTTCGAGCTTTTGGTCTGCGGCCGGAGGCATTTGCCGACCATGGCAGAACTCAGCGCACGGGAACAAGCCGATCTTGCTGTAACTCTGAGCCAGGTGACCGCCACCTACGACCGGGTGTTTGGGGTGCCGTTTCCTTATTCCATGGGGTTCCATCAGGCTCCGACAGATGGCGATCAGCATCCGGAATGGCATCTTCACGCTCATTTTTATCCGCCACTCCTGCGCTCCGCAACCGTACGCAAATTTATGGTGGGGTTCGAGATGCTGGGCACGCCGCAGCGCGACATCACGCCCGAAACGGCGGCGGAACGCTTGCGCTCGCTGGCGGCCGGCCATTCGAAGGCGTAAATCCCCAGCGACCGGGCCCTGCTACCAGGAATGTACCGGCAGACTTTCGTGCCGGCATTTGGAGGATATTCCGCGGGCGTCAAGGCGGGTATACTCAGGTTTAAGCAATCTCATCCCGCCCCCTGCCGAGGACTGCTTTTATGGACGCCTATCATCGCCAAATTCACCCCAGAGACTCCCGTGCAGGACGCGACTGTCAGTTTTGCCAGCGTTTCGATCCCGACTTCTCGAAGCGCGACCCGATCGACCGGTGGGTGGATCTGGAAGATTCTGCCCATTCCCACATCAGCGAGAACGGGCACGTACGGCACCGTCTTTTCGAAATCGCGCGCCGACGCGCCGAGAGGGTTGCACTGAGTCCTGTCCTGGTGAAGTCCGCCTAGCCGCATTCCCAACGTGCCGATCAGTGGTCCGGACCGGGTCGGTTTGCCCGGCACACCCAAATGGGACCTTACGATTTTCGCTGATCCCGAACTCAGCGCAAGACCTTGAGCTTTCCACGCAGGACCGTGATGGAGGCTTCGGGCAAGGTGAAGATCGTCTGTGAGTCCGCCAGCACGCTCTGCCCCAGCGAGGGCCCATCGGGGTCCGCGTGACTGCCCGGTCCGTCGTTTTTCCACTCGTACTGCCCGCTTCCGAAGGTAACCACCCGGACCGGACCGGAGAAAGCACGCCTGGTTTCGCCGGCGCCACCTTCGAAAACCACTCGTATCGGGTGGGCGTTCAACTGGTCACGGTTGACAAGCATCAAGGCCCAGTCTCGGTCCGGGCGGAGCACCGCATACGACGTGACGAGCAGGTTTCCGTCCTCGTCCTTGATCGCCGTCGAAGAGGGAAACAATTGGTGAACTCCAGAACGGTGCTGCACCCATTCCAGATTGATCATGTGAGCCGCGAAATAGAGCGCCGTATAGCCCGAAATGTTGTAGTCCTTGTCCGCAACGAAATTCGACCAGGTGGCCCAACCGAGACAACTCGGTTGCACCGGTTCCGGCTGAACCGGGGAGTGGTAGAAGGCCGCTCCCCCGGCTTTGAGGAACGAGCCCACACTGTCGGCCAGCCATAGCGCCGAAAAAATTGTGCTCATCGGGCCAGTGAGGTTGGCCGCCAAGTGACTCTCGCTAACCATCAGCGGCACATTGTCCGGAACCCCGTCGTCCCTCCACACCTGCAGAATGTGCTGCATCAGCTGCGGCTCGCGATAGAGGGTCTTCCAGGTGATCGTGCAGGGCTCGAACGGATAATGCTCGAACGACACAAAGACCAGATCCGCGATGTGCCCGTGAGACTTCAGGTAAGCGACGAATCGTCCCATCCATGAAGTTTGTCCGTGGAGGTCGGGCCAGGCGTGAATGTCTTCGTTTACGCCTTCGAAAATCGGGCCGCCCAGTTTGAGTTTCGGGTCCACCCGGTGGAGAGCAACCGCCCACTGGATGTAGAGGGCAGCGTAGTCCTCGGGCATGGCGTGCTTGCCGTCCGGTTCTTCGCCCATCTCAACGTAGGAAATCGGGTAGCCGCGTTTCCTGAGGTACTGAATCTGGGCGGCAGCGTCTTCCGGAGTGCCGTACAGCAAGGTAACCGGAATCATCGCGGGCAGGTTGTTGGTCAGTCCCGCGGTAAAGAACAGATCGAAGCCGGAATGCTGGTAAGCGCCGGTAGCATTGACATCGGTCTCGGAGTGCCAAGGATCGATCGAGGATGACGTGTAGCTCGGTTGACCCTCGCCGGTTGCATCCTGGGCGGCATCGAGGAACCGGGCGGCCGCGTCCAGAGTCCCGGCGGAGATTTCCTGGATCGCATAGCCCACGCAGTTGCGAATGTCGTCGCTGCCATGCAGATCGCAGGTGTTGGACGACTCCGCCATCACGACCCGCACAAATCGGGTCGCGACTGGGGCTTCTGAAACTTTGATCGTGACCGTGCCGCCCCTGCTTCGGTTGATCTCGCCCGACGGAAAGACCTTCCATTCACCCTCCGGACCGTGATCAAAGTCGAGTGCATCCTTACCGACCCAATACTCGATGCGATACCTGGTGGCGTAAGGGTCGGCCCAGGCGATGCGGAGCGCATTGATGGACTTCCGCACACGCAGGTCCATGACAACCCACTGCGGGTGCAGGGAGTCGCTTTCTCCGGTGAAATGGCTGGTCAGGTACGGGTTGCTTTTCCAGTAGCTGAGGTTGGGCCCTTCGACGGGCCGGTCGCCGCTGGTCGAGAAGCCGCGGTGCGGCAAAGCGTAAGCCAGAATGTAGCGGATCGGATCCTGGAGGTCGGTGCTGCCCGTGAAGTATCCGCTCTTGTGGACCGGGTCGCTCCAGGCGCCACTTCCATTCCAGTGCCACGCAGCCATGCGGAGTTCGGTGTTATTGCGATAGGAGATAGGCCCCCATCCTGCGGAAAGCGACTCCTGGACAATATGCGGGGAATAGACCTTGTCGATGCCCGCGCGGGATAAGACGTCGATCGAGCTGCCCAGCGCACGGTCCGGATCGAATACATTCAGAACGTGCTTCGACGTCGTGTCGACCTGAACAATCGCCGGTGGCCGAACCTCGGGGCGGGGTTGATGTTGGGCGACCGCGCCCACGCTCATCATCAATACCACGTTGGGAGCAAGGATCGCGATCCATGAATAGCAAGCCCGGATTTGCGTCACAGACATGTCCCTCGGCCACCTCGGGCACCGCTGGGGGCGATAGCATCCTCTCATACCCGCAGAGAACCGTTAAAAAGACAAAGACTAAAGATGACCGACGAGCCGATGGTGGGCCAGAACAGGGCTGGGCACGTCGGGAACCGGAGTGCAAGTCGTTCCTACAGGCCCGATGTTTCGTATCGCAGGACCGCGAGCGCGAGGCGATAGTCGTAGCCCGCCTGGGCGTTGCCGATTTCCGCCTGGGTTGCCTGAAGCTGGGCTTGGCTCAATTCGACGATTGAACCCAGCCCCAGCTTGTAGCGCGCTTGCGACAGATCCAGTGCCAGCTGCGCTTGCTCTAAGAGCTGCCGGGTGACTCCCCTGCGTTCATAAGCGGCCTTGGCGGCAAGCCAGCAGGTGCGAACATCGCGCCCGATACGGTTTCGCAAATCCAGCACGCGATCCCTTGCCGCCTCGGACCGCAAATCTACCTCGCGCGCGCGGGCGGTGTAGAGAAACCCGTTGAAGATTGGAATATCCACGTTTGCCCCCACGGCGCCGTACCAACTCGAGAGATGGTCATTCCGCACCGGAGCCCCGCCCACTGTGCCCAGGGCTCGGATCGTCGGGAAAAGCAGGTCGTGCTCGGCCGTCTTCAGCTTCTGGGCTGACCGGTACTGATAGTCGAGGGCCAGCAGTTCGGGGCGCGTGGCAAGCGCTTCGCTGATCAAGGCGTCGACGCTGGCGGGCGGAGCTGTCATCGGTTTGCTGTCTTCGACCAGAACAAAGTTCTGAGTAGCAGGGCAGCCCAGCACGGCCGACAGACTCGCGAGCGCTGCGTCTTGGTTGTTCTGGGCGTCGAGCAGGAGAAGCTTCGCCTGGGCCAAATTCACGTTGGCGAAGCTCAGGTCCAGATCCGATTTGAGCTTGTTCCTGGCTAAAGCGCCGACCTGATCGGCAAGCACCCGGCGGGCACTCACGGTTTCCTCGGCAACCCGCAGGACTGCCTGGGTCTTGAATGCATGGAAGAAGGCCTGATGCACCTCCAGCAAGATCTGTTCTTTGGTGGCGAGGGCGGTCTGAGCCTCGGCACGGGCCGACAGATTCGCACTCGCCACCAGGTTGTTGGTACGCCCGAAGTCGGTGATGAGCTGACTCACGTTGACGCCCCCGGCTGCGCGCTCATAGAGAATCGGGTTATTGAGCCCGCCCGCTGTAATCCGGCTGTTTTCGTGCGAGTCGACGCCGGTAAGATCCGCAGTTGCAGCAGGCCACAGGCTGGAACGCGCCTCGCGCGTCACCTGTTGGGACGCGAGCGCGAGCAGGCGACCGACAGAGATTTGGGGATTCTGTTTCAGAGCAAGCGCTTCGGCATCTTGCAGCGACAGCTGCTGGCCGGCGAGGGAAGCGGCGGTTTGCGCCTCGGGCGAGACGTTGTGCTGCATCCGGTCGAGTTCGGGTTGGAACGACCGCCGCAGGCTCGCCGACGCCTGCGGGAGGGGGGCGGAGGGCAGATCCGCGCCGGGATTCGAGGTCTGCCCAAAGGCGCACAGCGGGAGGGCAAGCACCCCTGTCGTCAGCCATCGCTTTCGCATCACGCCGGTATCTCCTCGCTGCCAGTCTCATCCCCGGCGTGCAACCAGAGATAGGCCGCGGGGAACAGGTAGACGGTGACCACCACGGACACCAGAAGACCACCGATGATCGCCCGTGCAAGCGGGGCATAGGCCTCGGCACCGGTGCCTAGCTTCATCGCCATCGGAATCAGTCCGAGCAGGGTAGCAAGCGAGGTCATCAGGACGGGTCGGAGACGCAATCGAGAAGCGTCCCAGACGGCTTGCTTCAGAGGCTTGCCCTCTCGACGCAGGTTGCGGGCAAACTCGACAATCAGGATGCTATTCGACACCACGATTCCAACCATCATCACGACACCCATCAAGGACATCACGTTTAACGTGGTTCCAGTTGCCAGAAGAAATAGCAGCACGCCTGCCAGCCCCGGAGGAATCGCCAGCAGGATGATGAAGGGGTCCAGAAACGACGCGAATTGCGCAACCAGAACCAGGTACACGAGCACAATCGCCAGAATCAGACCGACGCCGAAGCTCCTGAACGATGACCGCATCCCCTGCACGGAACCGCGCAGGTTGACTCGGGTTCCTTCCGGCAAAGTGGTCTGGCGCACGATTTTTTCGATTTGAACGCTCACCTTTCCCAAGTCCTCCGTGTTCGGCGAGACGTAGAGGTCGATGACTCGAAACAGCTGATAGTGGTCAACCTCAGTCGGAGACCGAATCGTTTCGACTTTGACCACCGTATCGAGAGTCGTCGGGTTGGCAATTCTCGGACCGCGCAGCGGAATCTGCTTCAGGTCCGCAAGCGTCTGGATGGCATCTTCGGGGTACTGCACCGTCAGCAGGTATGGATTCCCGGTCTTGGGGTCGATCCAGTAGTCGGGGGCAATCATGCCGTTGGAGGTCAGGGCCGTAATGATGTTGTCAACCACCTCCTGCTGGGACAAACCGACCAAGCTGGCTTTCTCCCGATCAACATCGAGTCGCAGTGCCGGGTAGTCGATGTCCTGGGGAATCAGCACGTCGCTAACATTCGGAAGGCGGCGCACCCGCGAGGCAATCTCGGCAGCCGTGGCGTAGGTCCTGTTTGAGGCTGTTTCCGCTCACCTGGATGTCAATGGGAGCGGGCATGCCTAGGTTGAGCACCGCCTCCACCAACCCGCCCGATTGGAAATAGGTGCTCAGTTGAGGCAGGTCGCGGCTCAGACGGTTGCGGACCTGGCTCATGTATTGATCACTGCCCACCCTATGTCCTTGTTTCAGACTCACCTGGACAAAGGCCGTGTGGGGAGCCGAATTGGGCGTGTAGATCGCGGAAAAATCGGTGGTGATCCCGATGTTGGAAACGATCATCCCGAGTTCGTTCGGAGGAATGATCTGGCGGACAGCTTCCTCCACTTCCTTGATGTACTGCTCACTCAATTCGACCCGCGTTCCGGAAGGAGCCTTCAGGTTGATGACGAACTGTCCGGGATCAGTCCGTGGGAAGAACGCCACCCCCAGGAGCGGATACAGCGTGAGGCAAAAAATGGAAATCCCCGCCAGACCCAGAGTGGTAGCCGCCGGCCGCAGCAATGACCGGCTCAACGTGCGATCGTAGGAAACAAGCATGTTCTCGAAGTGGTGGTTGAATCTCCGCGCAATCGAGCCCAACCGCGCACCCGGAGACCCTTCGCCAATCTCCTCATCAGCCTGATGCTTCCGAATGAGCTTGGCGCAGAACAGGGGCACGACCGTCATGGCAACGACATAAGAAGCCCCCAGCGACAAGACGACCGCCATGGCCAACGCGACAAATAGAAAGCGGCTGACGCCATACAGGAAGACGACCGGAAAGAACACCATGGCAGTGGTGATGGTGGCGGCCAGGACCGCCAGAGACACTTCCTGCCCGCCCTTCTCCGCAGCCACCTCCGGCGCTTCCCCCATCTCGAGGTGGCGAAAGATGTTCTCCAGCACAACCACGGAGTTATCGATCAGGCGAGAGAACGCCAGCGCGAGACCCCCTAACACCATGGTGTTCACCGTACCTCCTCCCGCGCTGATTGCGAGCAGTGCGGCCAATGCGGAGAGGGGGATCGACAGAAAGACCGCTGCCGTGGCTCGCATGCTGCCCAGGAAGAGCAGGATCATCAGCCCGGTGAGCACCAGCCCAATGGCGCCTTCATGAAGCAGGTTCTCGATCGCACGCTTCACAAAAATCGACTGATCAAACACCACCCGGGCGACGAGCTGGCGGGGAAGGTCGACCAGCCGGGAGATCGCTTCCTTGATGCCATCCACCACCGCGATGGTGTTGGTGTCTCCACCTTGTTTGAGGATCGGCAGGTAAACGGAACGCTGGCCATCCACACGCACGATGTTGGTCTGGATCGCCTGCGCGTCCAGAGCCTTACCCACATCGCGCACGAGCACCGACGCCTGCCCCACGGGTCTTCAGAGGCATGTCATTGATGGCTTGCGCAGTGGATGCCTGGCTGTTGGTGTAGAGGTTGTAGTCGTAGGGACCGATCTTTACGTCGCCTGCCGGAAGAATCAGGTTGCTCTGGTTGACCGTCCGAACCACATCCATCACCGATAGTCCGTACGCGTCCAGCTTGAGGGGATCGACGTACACCATGATCTGGCGGTAGCGTCCGCCGAACGGTTGGGGCACCGAGGCGCCGGGCACGCTGGCAATCTGGTTTCGTACCGTGTACTGGCCGAGGTCACGCAGTTGGGTCTCGTTCAACCCTTGTCCCTTCAGGGTGATCAGCCATACCGGAAGGCTCGAAGCGTCGAACTTGAGAACCACCGGTGGAAGCGTTCCGCCGGAAGACGCCGCAGGTCAGCCATGGCGAGGTTGGAAATCGTGCTCAGATCGGCGTCCGCGTTCGTCCCTGGCTGAAACTAGATCTTGATCAGGCTTACTCCCGGCAACGATCGTGACTCGATGTGATCAATGCCGCTGCCCAGCGTAAAAAATCGCTCGAAAGGATTGGTAATGTCGGTTTCGATCTGCTGGGGAGGCATTCCGGAATAGAAGGTCGCCACCACCACCGGGATGTTGATCGGAGGAAAAAGATCAACCGGCATTCGCACCAGGGTGACCGTGCCTACGATGGCCACCATGAGGCAGGCGACCATGATGAAAAAGGGATATTTGATCGCGAAACTGCACATTAGTAGTCGGCCCCTTTGTTGTTCGGAATGATTTTGGGTTCGACCTTGTCTCCCGCACGGAACTGGCCCCATGATCCGATCAGGACGCGATCGCCTGCCCGCAAGCCCGACTGGATCTCGACGCTGCCGGGACCCTCCAGGCCCAGTTGCACCGGTCTTTCTGCGAGGCGGTTCTGCGCGTCCACCAGCAGCACGCTGGCCTCTGCGCCAGTACGAGAAACCGCCTGAACAGGAACCACGAGCGCGCCGTCTTTGTGCGCCAGCACCAGAGACACCTCTGCGTACATCCCCTGTACCAAGCCACCGCCGGGATTGCCAACATCGACTTCGGTGTGCATGGTGCGAGTATCTTCGTCCACCGAATCTGCCAACCGTGCCACCTTGCCCTCAAACGTCCGGCCCAGGGCCTGGACACGCACCGCACCACGCTGCCCAGATGAACCTGCGGGACGGCGGATTCAGGCACCGGCAGCGTCAGGCGAAACACGTCGGTTTCGGCGACTCGCACCACCGGCAGCGCCTGGGTGCTGGAGGAGGTACCCGCCTGCACCAGGGCACCAGTGTCGGCATAACGCCTGGTCACTACTCCGTCGAACGGGGCAACGATGTTGGTATAGTCAGAAAGCGCTGTGTACTGCTTCTGACTGGCCAGAGACACATCCAGTTGGTTCTCCGCCTCGGAGAGCGCAGCCTGGTCTGCCGAGATTTGCGCCTCGGCTTCTTTGTCCCGGGCCTCGGAGTCGTCCAGTTCCTGTTGCGCGATGATTCCGGGACGTGTGGCTGACGCTTCCTTCAGTCGCGAGAAATTCAGGTGAGCTGCATCATGGACAGACTCGGCGCGCTGCAAGTCGCTCTGGGCGCGGCGAACCGAGTCCTGGCTGCGCCGGACCAAGGCATCGCTACCCTGCAACTCGGCCCGAAGTTCCGGGACCTCAAGAACGGCCAGCACTTGGCCCTGCTTGACGCGGTCGCCGACCTCCACGCGAATGACGCGAATGTAGCCCGCCACCTTGGCGTGGACGTCCACCTCCTGAAAGGGGCGGAACTCCCCCGACAGCTTGACCGTGTCAGACAGGGGCTTTCTGAATACCAAGGCCACCGCCGCCGGGCGGGCTTCTGAATCACCCTGATTGGCTTTCGCGCCCCGCCCGATGATGGAAGTGAACGTCCCGGCTACGGCAGCCAGAACGCACCCCGAGACAATTGCGTGTTTACGATTGATTGGCATTCCGTGCACCGGTCCTTGAATCGGGTTCCACCCACCTGAGTCCCGCACCTGCCGGGAGATGCGTCCTCGACCCGACTCCAAGAAACGATAAGACGGGGTCGGGGCGAGGGTTTCGCTCGCTCAAGCGCTCAGCGGACCAACCTGGCCTGCACGCTCGGTTGACTGCGCGCCGATCGCCCACCACATTGCACCCCTGAGTCGGTGCCACGCTTGAGAATGGCCATTTTCGCGTCCTCGCCTCCCGGCATGGTCGCGTAAAGAACATGTTTCTCGACGCGCACATCCACCCGACGATCGGGAGCAAAGATCGGAGGCGGCTGGTCAAACGAAGACTGGTAGCGAACGACGTAGATCGCGCAGTCGACCTTCAGCGCGACGTCATAGAGATACCCATCCGCGCGCACAGGCGCATCGGACCCGTTGCTTCCCACCCAGGATGATTCCACCTCGTGTTTCTGGACGCCGATCACGGTTGCGGACTGGTGCGACGCACCCGTTTTCGCCTGGGCCGCACCTGAAAGCAGAAGAACAGCCAGACAAAACGACAACCCATTTCTCATGTCCATAACCTCGCGTTGGAAGGGCTGCGAGATCAGTGGATCGGCGTCTTTCGCCCGAAACGTCGGCGCGTTGACAGCCATCAAAAGGGCGGTTCGCCTGTGGCGAACGGCGCTTCCGGCCCAGAGCCGGCCTAAATCGCAGCTGTTATTCCTTTGGGAAACGCGAACGAGGACTCAGGAAAGCGGTGGAGGACGGTTGTAAAGACAGTCGTCAACTTCTTCGGAGAGGATGGGCGTCGTCTCCGGGGCAACGGGTTGCGGGGAAACTGAAAGGTAGAAAGGCTCCGAGTTCGCAAGGGCCGGTGCCCAGCCAAAGGCATCGCGGTCGCGATGCTGAATGGTCGCCTGTTGGGTTTGCGACGCTACCGACGTTTGAGTGGAAAGCCTGAGATCAAAAGTACGGCTGGCAAGACTGATCGTGAGGGCAACAATGCCCAGGGTAACGACCACCCAGCGCCCCCACTGCTCGGGGCGCTCCCATGCTCGTTCATGAGATCGGAGCGGCATCGTCAAGGCATCTGCCATAGCCAGACTTTCATTATACGGCAGTGCCGGTTCTCATCGGAAGACGCTAGGCCTGCAGCGCAACCAGACGCTCGCAGACGCTCGCCTCCTTTTTCAACTCCAGTGTTGAACATGGTTGAGGACGTGAGCCGCGGCGCACAACAGCGGCAATTTACTGGATATTAACCGCAAATTCACATGTTTGTAACAAAGCGCGGCTAGCATCCACCTTCCGAGTTCTAACTCAGGGTGTAGTGTGAGTCCCTTCGGATTTTTTTGCGCGTCGAACTACTGGTTTGAGGAGAATTGATAATGAAACGAGTATTAGCCCAGGTGTTTTTGCTTGCGCTGGCGGGAAGCATGATTGCAGTTTCCGCCCAGACCGCAGCCAGTGGCACTCACAAGGCTCGCAAAGCCCCCAAGACACCCCCCGCACCAAGCGTCGCGAGCCAGCTGAAAACGATGTCGGAAGCGCTCGAGGCTCAGCAGAAGCAGATTGAACAACTGCGCCAGGACTTGCAGAATCGGGACCAGGCAGTGGGGCAATTGCAGCAGCGGCTGGACCAGAGCCAGACAGTGGCCACCCAGGCTCAAGCCAAGGCAGACTCGGCCAGCGCCGAGGCCAACAAGCAGGAACAATCGGTCACGGCGCTGCGCAGCGACGTCGATGACCTGAAGCAAAATGCGAGCACGACCGCTCTGACGCTGCAAGAGACGCAGAAGAACGTCAAGGATGCGATCGAGAGCCCGGTGGCCATCCATTACAAAGGGATCACGATTACCCCGGGCGGGTTCGTGGCAGCGGAAACCATATCGCGACAACGGGCGACCAGCGCCGACATCAACACTCCTTTTAACAGCGTTCCTTATACGGGGAACGCGTTGGCCCATATTAGCGAGAACAACTTCGCGGCTCGCCAGAGCCGCGTCAGCCTGCTCGCAGAAGGCAAAGTCGGCAGTGTCAAAATGAGCGGTTACTATGAGGCTGATTGGCTGGGCACGGGCGTCACTTCCAATAACCGGCAGAGCAATAGCTATGTGCTTCGCCAGCGGCAACTCTTCGCGCAAGCCGCATTTGACAATGGATGGATCTTCACCGGCGGTCAGATGTGGACCCTGGCGACGGAGGACAGAAAAGGAATCCTGAACCGGCAAGAAGCTCTCCCGCTGACGATCGACCCGCAATATAACGTCGGCTTTACCTGGGCCCGGCAGTACGGCTTCCGGGTGGTCAAAGACTTTGGCGGGAAGTTCGCGGTTGGTATTTCCGTAGAAGGACCCCAGTCCACCATCGGTGGACGAGGCTTTTCACTGGCTACCACCACCACGGTTGGCTCGGCTACCGTCGCCACCAACGGGAATAATTTCGTCGATGCGCCGGGCTCGGGCGGCGGCCTCTATAACTTCGTCGACACCTCCGGATACTCGCTCAACAAAGCCCCTGACGTCATCGTCAAGGCGGCCGTGGACCCGGGCTGGGGCCATTACGAGGTGTTCGGCATCCTCAGCACGTTCCGCAATCGCGTCTATCCCTGCGGTGTGGTGGGCACGAACGCAAAAGATACCGCCCCTCCGGCTACTCCCACAACCATTGCTTGCCCGCTGGACGGATCTTTGTCGCCCAGCGCAATGGGCGCGTTCAACGACACACGAACGGGCGGTGGCGGGGGAGCCAGCTTCCGCGTCCCGTTGTTTGCGAAGAAGCTGGACGTGTTCGCCAAGGGAGTCTACGGAGATGGCATCGGTCGTTACGGCTCGGCCCAGCTCGGTGACTTGACGTTCCGTCCCGACGGCACTCAAGCCTTGATCCGTACGGGCCATGGACTTGGCGGTCTGGAACTCCATGCAACCAAGAAACTGGACATTTTCGCCTACTTCGGGGCAGAGTACGCAGCGCGTACCGCGTATCAAGGTTACAACAGCATTTCAATCACCAAGACGCCCCTAATTCCGCAAACCGCTACGACGCCGCAGATTCCCGCCACCACTACGACCACGTTCAAGCTGAACCAGATCGGTGGGTACGGCTCGCGACTGGCGAACAACTCGGGTTGCAGCACGGAACTTCCACCGTCCAATCAGCTCACCCCATCGGGCGGCGGTACCTGTGCCGGGGATACTCGCATCATTACGGAGGGAACGGTTGGCTTCTGGCACAGGTTCTACCAGGGTCCCAAAGGCGGCCTTCGCTGGGGTCTGCAGTACTCCTACTTCACCAGGAACGGCTGGTCAGGCACCAATAACACGGCCGTCTCCATCTCCCCGAAAGCGATTGACAACATGGTTTGGACCTCGTTCCGCTACTATCTTCCGTAGCGTGTGAAACCTCCCCCCCGCGGGCGCGGTATCGCCGGCGGGGGGGTAGCTCATCCCTGAAAAACCCATCAACGCCAACGGTTGGGACAGGCACTGGCACGCCCCGGGCTGCGCTAGGCCACCGCGAGTCGCCGGGGTAGATCTCGACGCCGCAGGTGGGCGACCGGTTTTTCGTGCAGCAGCAGTTCTGTCGCCTGCACGCGACGCTCGGCGTGAAACCACTCCTGCACGACGTTATCATGCAGAAAATTAGCCAGCGCCAGCAGACTCATGCCCTGGTGATGCACCATCCAGCAGCGAACCAGCTGATAGCGATCCTGCCAGAACCTGCGCCGCACAGAAGTGAAATCAGCCGCCTCGTAGAAACCGTAGCTTCCGACCCATCCCATGTCCGCCATTCTTCGCAGATTTTCAACCGCTTCCACGGGATCGGTACCCAGCGCAAGAAATGTCGAATAGGGCGAGATCACCAGGGCGTCGATTTGCGGCTTGCGTAAGGCAAGATGCGGAAGTCCAAATGCGCAGTACTGGTAGTTTCCTCCGTCGTCCAGCTGGAAATAGGCCGACTCGGAAATGCCCCAGGGGACACCTTTTCGCTCGGCGTAGACCTGTTGCGAGTGGACAGCGGCGAGCCGGGAGCGTTCCAGCAGCGTGTTCGGATAGGAACGCATCCAGAGCGACGGCATGAGGTACTCGAACAGAGTTCCTGTCCAGGACAGCAGCACTGGACGTCCCGAATCCAGTGTGTGTGCGCGGCCGAGCAGGAACCAACTCTCTTGCGGAACGTCTTCCTTTGCAATGGCGACAAATACAGCGCTGCGAGATTCGGTCGCGAGCAGATCATAGCAAGCATCATGAAGAAGCTGGGTCTCCACATCGAAGCCCACGGACACAAGTTTGCGATGGTCATTGAGCAAGAACTTGAAGTCCATCTCGTCGGCGAGCCGTCCCGCTTGGGCTGCAATGCGTCGCAGATCAGCCAGGAGGCGCACGGCGTTGGCGCGCGCGTGCTGAAGCTGATCGCGAAAACGTTCGTACCAGGGTCGTTGCTCCTGGGCAACCGACGGAAGTGACCAATCAAGCTGGCTGACAAGCTTGTCGATGAACTGCGGGAGTTGTTCGAGAGCGATGCTGTCCAGCAACTTAAGGTTGAGGCTGGGGTTGTCGCGCAGAGCCGCGAATTCTTGCAAACACCAGGGAGCATACTCGCTCGCGGTTTGTTGCATCATGCGGAGTCGAAGCCTGGCTTCATCCGCAAACGAAGTCGCCTCGCCGGAGAGTTTGGAGCGCGCACCGGCCCGCTGAGCTTGCCCGAGGATGGTTTCCGACAGGCCGAGCATGGATTCGAGCCAATGGTCGGTCTTGCGATGTTTTTCGCAGGTGGAGAGCAATTTGCGGGGGAAAGCACGCGCCTCGGTCAACACCCGCAGATAGTCCAGCAAGCCCTCCGACAGGCACGGCTGCAGAACCGGCTGATGCAACCGCGCCAGAGAGCCTTGTTGCAAAGTCCAGAGCGAGGCCAGCAAGTTCCCGCTATCCACCGAAGAAACAAAAAGCGGGGTCATTGGCTCCAGCGTGCGGGTGTCGTACCAGTTCAGCACGTGCCCGCCATGCTTCTTCAGACCGGCTACGGTGGCCAGGGTTCGGAGAGTCTGTTCGGCGAACTCGGGCACCGTAAGATATCCAAACTCACACGCCACCTGGCGGGCATTGAGCAGCAACCCGATGTTGGTTGGCGATACCCGTGCCGCGATCGCAGCGGGCTGTTCCTGAACATTGTCGGGTATCAGCCAGTTATGCTCGGCCGTGCTGAACTCGGCGAAGTATCGCCAGGTTTTCAGAGCTGCGCGCCGAAGGAAGATCACGTCTTTGGCAGACGCCTGATTTCGGGGCGCCGCTGGAGGACGATTCAACCACATTGAAACCGGCTTGCTGCAGGCCCAAAGGAACAGGATGACCGCGGCCGCCGGCATCGCCTGCGGCCGCACACTCCAGACGAGCATGGCCAGCCCGATCGAGAGCACGGGTACCCAGTTGAGATATACGTCCACCGGTGCGCGCCCGCGCGTGTTTAGATCCGCTTCGGCCGCAGTTTCCCATTCCAACAAGCCCCGGTGCGTGACCAAACGCCTGAGCAGCGCGCGGAGGACCGCGTCCAGGGACAGCATGGTCTGATGGGCCAGAAAGATCAACGTGAAGAAAAGACTTACGTTCGCTGTGTAGAGCTCGCTCAGCGCGTCCCGAGCGATGGTTGAATCAACCCGGATGGCGGCGCGCAGCAGACTGAAGGCCAGTCGAAACCACGCGGGTATGAAGAGAATGCAAAGGGTGGCCAGAGTCCATTGCCAAGGCCGTCGGCCGGGCATGAACCAACCTGCCGCCAGCAGCAGAAAGGTGGAAGGTTCCACCAGACTGCGCCGCAAATTGTCGAAAATCTTCCATCGTGAAATCAGCGAGATGGGATTGGGGAGGCGGTCCCCCGACTCCTCCGGCACGCGCGGGAGCAGCCACCCGGCAATCTGCCAGTCCCCTCGTAGCCAGCGATGTTTGCGGCGATTGTAGGCGTTGTAGCGGGAGGGGTAGTCCTCAATCACCTCGATATCGCTCACCAGACCGGCCCGGGCATAAGCTCCTTCAATCAAGTCATGACTCAAAAGCGCATTCCTGGGGAACCTGCGATCAAGAACGCGATGGACAGTGTCGACTTCATAGATGCCTTTTCCCGTGAAGCTGCCCTCTCCGTATAAATCCTGATAAGCATCCGAGACCGCCCGGGTGTAGATGTCAAACCCGGTCTCACCGGCATAGATCGCGGCGAGCCTTGAACGCGCGGTACTCTGCACGCTGATTCCGACCCGCGGCTGCAAGATGCCGTACCCGGCGACCACGATTCTCTTCTCCGGATCAATGACAGCCTGGTTCAGGGGATGCGCCAAGGCCCCTATCATGCGCTGGGCTGTGCCTCGAGGAAGCTCGGTGTCTGAATCGAGCGTAATCACGAAGCGGACGTCAGGCAAGATGGAAAGGTCGCCAACCTTGAGCGGAAAGCTGTCGTATTGCCCGCGGAGCAGCTTGTTCAGATCCAGCAATTTCCCCCGCTTCCGTTCCCATCCCATCCACGACCTCTCGCGCGGGTTGTAAACTCGATGCCGATGAAAGAGAAAGAAAGATCCCACGCCCTGGCTCGCATACTTTTCATTCAATTCACGGATCAGGTCAGCGCACAGGGTAATCAGAGGACTGTCTTCTCGAGCCGGTTCACGCGTGTCAGGAAGATCGGTGAGCAGCGCAAAATAGACGTTCGGATCATGGTTGCCGAGAAAACGCACTTCCAGGCTCTCCACCAGCCCCCGCACCTGATCTTCACTCAGGAGCAGGCTGGGAACGGCGACCAGCGTGACGCACTCGTCCGGAACGCCTTGCGAGAAATCGAGCTTGGGCAGGATTTCCGACGGTAACAGGGCCGTGACCAGATGATTCATCAACTGGACCGCGCTCTCAGAACTGGTCAACAGCAATAGCAGCATCGAAAACAGGATGAGGGTGAGCGAGGTGGAAGAATCCGTGAGGAATAGTACTGCGATCGCCATGATGGCAAGCGTCAGTATCTCGATGCCGACCAGGTAGACTTCATTGGGATAGGTGCGCAACAGGCCCTGGATTTTCTGGTCCAGGGGCGGTCTGAAGCCGACCCTGGGACGAAGAAACGAGACCCCCTTGTCGACCAGGTAATAGCCGACCTGAGACTCGCGCAGGGCAGTGCGCGGATCCAGGTACTGCCGCTGCCGGGCTTGCTCGGCAAGAGCGAGCGCATCTCGGGCGACCTCCACCTCGGTGGCGTCCGCGTGATCCGCAATTTTTGAGAGCTTGGTCCGGTAGAGTTCGCGGCTTTCACGATCCATAGCGGAGTAGCAGTCCCCGGGGGCCTGCCGCAAGATCTGGTCTACCACCAGGAGCGGCTCAAGGACATATTTCCAAGGTGTTTCTCCTATCTTGCGCATGCTGCGTACGCAGACCGCAATCCCCTGCGATTCATCGGCCGGGTTGCGGAGCACTGCCTTGGCCCGTGAAGCGATTCGTTCCAGAAGGACCAGCTTCAAGGCCGAGACCAGCGTCCACAGCTCTTGTATCTTGAGGACCGTGGTTTGTTGAAAAGCCCCGACAAATTCGGCAAAGGCTAGCTCGCTGAACTCGTAGGCGGCGGCTTCAAGAAACGCGTCCGCCATGGCCAGCACCCGCGGCACGACCTCATCCGTCGGAGTGCGGACGTGGGGTGTTTTCCGGAGCGCGGTCAGCTCCTTCGCCGCATTGTGAAGATCGGTCTCCAAAAATCGCCCATTGTCATAGAGCCAACGGAAATCATCGGAGAACGGCAATTTCGGCGGCGGCGCTTCCAGATCCCTGAAAATCGGCCGGAAGACATGTCGAAGCGCCGAGGTGCGTTTCACAAAGGTGCGCGAGGAAGGGGTGTTTGGCAGCCACCTCAAGGTGCGCGCCAGTTCCTCTGCTCTGTCCTGCAACATCCGGGGATTGGACGGGTGACCGTGCTCGGCAAGCCCTTCAGTTTCCATACTGCTGATTTCTAGATGTCGATTTTGCGGCATGTGAGTGATTGATCTCTGTCAAGCTTCTTAACGATAACTGGCAGCTTGCAATTCAAACATCGCGGCATAACGTCGGCCGAGATTGAGCAATTCTTCATGACTGCCGTCTTCGGCAATCCGGCCGTTCTCCAGAACCAAAATGCGCTGTGCCATTCGCACCGTGGAGAATCGATGAGAAATGAACAGGGCCGTCTTCCCGGCGGTGAGCTCGGCAAACCGCTGAAAGACCTCGAACTCACTGCGAGCATCGAGGGCAGCCGTGGGCTCATCGAGAATCAGCACCTGTGCGTCGCGCAGGTAGGCTCGTGCCAATGCGACCTTCTGCCACTCGCCCCCGGATAGATCCACCCCGCCTCCAAAGCGACGGCCCAGCATCTGGTCATATTCGCGAGGAAGCCTTCCAATGACCTCGTCTGCCATGCTTTTGTCGGCCGCCCTCTGTAGCAGCGGCAGGTTGTTGATCTCCTCAATCTGACCGACCGCGATGTTTTCGCGCGCTGTCATCTCATAGCGCATGAAATCCTGGAAGATGACCCCGATTTCACGATAGAGGCTCTCCAGATCGTATTCGCGAAGATCGATTCCATCGAGCAGCACCTGCCCTTCGACCGGATCGTACAGTCGGGTCATGAGCTTGACCAGCGTCGTCTTGCCCTCGCCATTCTCACCCACCAGGGCGACCCGCTCGCCAGCGCACAGACTGACATTCAAACCGCTTAACACCATTCGCGATGTTCCGGGATATCGGAAGGACACATTGCGAAACTCGAATCCGCGCGTGATGGGTCTGGGAGCCGGTCGAGCATTTGGTTTGGACCGAATGGTCGGCTGCATCCCGAAGAAGGCCAGCAGATCGGTGAGAAACAAAGCTTGGTCGGCGATGCTGGATAGCGTGGAAAAAATTTGTTGAATGTTGCTGCTCGCCTGTACGATGGCACCCGTCAGAAAAGTCAGCGTGCCGATGCTGAGCGAACCCGTTACCGTGCGCCAGATCACGTACACGTAGGCCGAGTAGTAGCCGGCCGTACCGATCATGGACAGGAACGATCCTCCGACCAGCCGGCGGCGCGCCAGATCGACGTTCTCGACATAGATCTGATCGGAAAGACGGGTGAAGCGCTGGAGGAGGAAGTCCTTCAGCCCAAAGAGTTTAAGCTCTTTGGCTGCTTCGCGGCTTCCGCCCAGTGTGCGCAGGTAGTCGAGTTCCCTGCGGATGGGAGTTTGGCGAAAATTGCGGGCATATCCCAGAAAAGCGAAGTGGCTTTCCCCAAGAAACGCCGGGATGATGCCAGCCACCAGCAACAGCAAGAGCCAGGGCGAGAACAGCAGAATCGAAACCGACAAGGAGCCAGCCGTAATCACCTGCTGCACCAGCCGGCCGATGGACTGAATCATGCCCAGCCGGTCGGTGGCTTGGACCCGGGCCCGCTCCAGACGGTCATAAAACACCGGATCTTCATAAGCAATGAGATCGAGCTCGGCGGCATGTTTCAGGACCTGAATGCTGACGTGGCGGGTGTATTTGTCAGCCAGCAAAGCGTCATCGAAATCGATGGCGCGGCTGATCACACTGCCGAACAGGGCGATACCGAATTCCGCCGCGACCAGCCACCACAGCGATGTGGGCACGGACCGATGGCTGGACACAACCACCACGATGCCGTCGATGATGAGCTTGGTAATCCAGAGTGCCGCGATCGGCAACAGGGAAGCAACCAGCCGAAAGACCAGCCCCAGCGAGACCACCATCGGACCGGATTCCCAGACAATCCGTAGGACTGGAGGAACATTGCGAAGCGCCGAGAGACGCTCCACCCAGCCGCTGCGGAAGTTTTCCAGTTCTGCCATTTTCGCAATTTTCCCAAGCATCCAGCGCGGTGATGCAGAGATGCCAAAAGGGCTCCCAGGGTTTCAAACCACCGAATGCATGGGGCTTGAGGATATTATTCTCCTCGCCCGCAAACCCGATCACCCGTTCTGCTACTTCACGTTGAAGTCCGATTCGCGGGGGACCTCATTCCGCCCTCATCGCGACCCTGCCGAGCCCGGCACCAGGACATCTGAAAACAGGTATTTTGTTTAAAATGTGCGGGTTAGCCGCATAGCGATCGCCGACCCAAGCTCTGCATTCCATCCACTAGGACAGGACCGCTGGCAAGCCTCGGGCAAAGCTTCTGGAAATTAATGCACATTCTGATGAAAGAAATTTATGGACGGCTCCCCACGGGGGATGTCTGGCTCGGGCGAGGCATCCGGCGAAAACGTTAGTATTTCTTGAACCCGGCGCGGGCCATGCCACGCCGGGCCTCCACGGCCCTCATAAAGGTATTCCAGACAAATCCGGTTCGCACATTTTCTGCCATCAGCATGGTGATTCCCGTATCGATGCCGATCACGTCGCCGTCGTACCAATTCTTGAGTGGGTTAAAGGCATTCACAAAGCCGTATTTGCTCCAGGCGGAAGGATAGCGATCCTTCATCGTCCTAAGCACGCGCATCACCGGCTGCGGCAAGAAGGGCAACGATCCGCCGGTCGCGCTGGGTACCACCGTTCCATCAATCGGTCCCATGGCAGGCGGTCCGCCCCAAATCACGTAACCGTTCTGGGAATCGGAAGCGGTGATGCCCCACAGGTCATCGCTGTAGATTGGAAATTGCCTGGCCAGTTCAAGACAGAAGCGGCGATGGACATCGGTGGCAGTGATCGAGTTCTGAAAGTAATCCGCGTACTTGTCTCGCTTGTGCCGGAAATCAAACCAGGCTTGTGAATATTGATGCACAAACAGCGGCGCGAATGAGCCAATGTAGCGCAGGCCGTCGTACTCGAAATTCAAGCGTTTCCAGGCGGTCCAGGTTTCATCGCGAAGGGGATAGGAAATAGACCCTAGACCGAGGAGGTACATCATCATCAATTCGCTGTAGTAATCCCACCGGTAGGGCAGGAAGCCGATCTCCGGGGTCCAGCCGTGAGGCAGCAAGGCCGTGTCTTCCGACAACCAGGTCCACTCCACCCGGTCGAAGATGTCACCGGCGAGTTCACGGACCTCATCCCAGTCAAAGTATTCGCGGCAAGTCAGAATTCCGCAAAGCAAGATGGTGGTGTCAACCGAAGAGACCTCGGCGTCCCAGACTCGCTCGCCGGTATTGACGTTGGCCCAGTGGTAGAAGAAGCCACGATGGTTCGGAAGCTTCCCCCACAGGGATCGCAAGGTGGCCAGGACACGCTCCTGAGCGACGGCACGGGAAATGAAGCCGCGCTGCACCCCGATGCAGAGCGCCGTCAGCCCGAAACCGGTGGCGGCGATACTGCCGACCGTTCCGCCCTCATTGCCATGAACGTTTGAGCGATCCCGGACCAGACCCGTCTTGGGATTCGCCTGCTCCCAAAAATACTGGAAGTTGGCCTTCTCCATCTCGTTCAGAAACTGGTGGTCCTCGGGCGAAAGGGTCTCCGGGGTCGCGGCCCTTGCCGAAACCCCGGCTCGTCGCTCGGGATGGGGGAGTGAAAACGCGACCTGGGCAAGCGGCAGGCAGCCGGCGGCACCGAGCATCTGTTTCACAAAACTACGGCGCGAGGTTTTTGGGGGGCGGGCGTTTCTCATTCTTTCTGTGGCAATTTTAAACGATCTGAATCGATCACAAAACGTCCAACTTTGATTTCCATCGCCGTGCGCACAGGGCGCACCTTTCAGGTAGCATCTCCCGTAAACTGTTAGAAATTGTCGTGCTGACCAAGGCGAAAAAACGAGCGCTGTGGATCGCGTTGGCCCTGGTGCTGGCCGGGGCGGCGGTAGCCGTATTCCTGCACCGCAACCCGGTGACGATTGCCGGGGCGGTCGTCGTACAAGATGCTGATTCCAGGAAGCAGCTGCCCATCGCAGGGGTCGAAATCACGGCCGCCAACACCTTGGGAGAAGCTCCCATGAAGTCCGACTCCGCGGGCTTTTTCAGACTCACGTTTCGAAAAAGGGTGCGCAAGGGGCAAAAGGTCGCCCTGAAATTCAGCCATCCGAAATATCAGCCGCTCGAGATCGAAGAGATCGCCGATGGCAGACTCTGCATCGCCCGGCTCGTGCCCCTGGCTCGCAATGTTGCGGTGGCCCCAAACCGGCCGGCGATTACCGTCAGTAATATCCGAGTTCGATATTCCATCAAGGCGCTGAGAACGATGGACGTCGGCAACGCCGTGAAGACGTTTCAGGCGGAGAATGTCGGCAACGTTCCCTGCCAGGGAAGAACTCCCTGCTCGCCGGACGGCAAGTGGAGGGCGGCGGTCGGAGTGGTGTCGCTCGACGCAGGCATGGGAAACGAATTTCGAAATGCACGGGTCTCCTGCATCGCCGGTCCCTGCCCGTTTACAAGAATGGAGGCCGAACAGTTTCCTGCCGCCAGTCAGAGGATCACCGCCTCTGCTCTCAACTGGTCGGATACGGCAACTTTTTTGGTGGAAGCGGAAGTGATCCACGTGATGCAGAGCCAGATTGACCACCAGTCTTATCCGGTGATTTTTGGCCCGGCGCTCAATTTCACCTTGCCCGCCGACGCCGAGGGCGTGAGCCTCGAAGCGGACGTAGCCGGGGAAACCATTATCTTCCCACTCGGCCCCGATCTATTCTTGAGTTGGGCGAATTGCAACGCCAGAGTCAATCCGGACCGCACCAACGTGTACCGTTGCGAACTGAAGCCGGGATACCGGTTTCCATCGTGAAATTTCAACCTCAGGGCTCGCGATCGCCTCTTCCGACGAAAACGTAGAAATTGAAAACCAGGCCATCGAATACCTCCTGGCCAGGAGTGTCGATGCCCTGCTGTTGGCTTCGGCACAAACCTCGCCGGAAGTCTTTCGGCTCCTGGACGGGCAGGCGAGGCCCTACGTCCTGATTGACCGGGCGTTGCCCGGAGTGGCGGCGAACTTTGTGGGTGTCGATGACGTGAAAGTGGGCTGGATCGCGACCGAGCACCTCATCGATGTGGGATGCCGGACGGTGGCCTACTTGGGCGGCGTCCGGCTCAGTTCGAGTCTGGGACGGCCGGAGGGCTACCGGCAGACGCTGGAGCAGCATGGCATGTCGCCCGGTGATGACTACGTCGTCGGGACCGAAGAACTCAACCAGGCAAAAGAGCAGATCGGCTACGAAGCGACGAAGCAGTTGCTCTGCCTCTGCCCGCGACCCGACGGCATCTTCTGCTATGCCGACCCGGCCGCCATGGGAGCGATTCTGGCCATTGCCGAAGCCGGCTTCGAAATCCCGCAGGAGGTGGCGGTGGTGGGCTGCGGGAATTGCCACTACGACGAGTACCTGCGTGTTCCGCTGACCAGCGTCGATCAGCAGAGCGAAGCCATCGCCCGGCGTGCCTCCCAGGTGGTTGTGAATCTGCTAGCCAATCCAGCAACCAGTACTTCCCAGACGATTCGCCTGACTCCAAAGCTCGTCGTCCGGGCCTCCGCAACCGGGTTGGGCGGAGCGCGTAAACGTTTACTCAAGGGAGCGCGCGACGGGCCCTCGGCCCATCCCACAAATCCCCTCCAACCTATTGATTTGAAGATGTATAATCCGAGGGTGCCAGGTCCGGAAAACCCAGTAACAAGCCCGCAGTTCCGTGAGCGCTTACGGTCTGCTGACCTGCGGGAAGCGCTCCGAATTGTCGCCCTTTATGAAGAGCAATAAAACCACGCTCGTCGACATCGCGAATTCTCTCGGAGTCTCCACCGGAACCGTTCACCGTGCCTTGCACAACCACGAAGGCATCAATGCCATCACGAAAACTCGCGTGCTGCAGATGGCCAAGACTCTCGGTTATCGGCCCAACCGAGCGGCTCGCTACCTGTCCCAGAAGAGAAAACTGCGCATCTCGGTAAACACGTTGCGGGGCACGACATCGTTCTGGGACGAAGTGCGTGCCGGTATCGAGCAGGAAGCGCGCGCCCTTGGCATGGAGAATGTCGAGCTCGAATACCGCACCTACCCGCAACTGGGCGATGGTGACGAGGAGGTCTTCGAGGCGGCGTTGCAGGCACAGGTCAATGGCATCATCATGTTTCCCAGCCGGCCTGGAAGTCTCAGGCGGTGGATTCGCCGGGCGTCGTGGGCGCAGATCCCGATCGTGTGCGTGGCGACCGATGCTCCGGGAACCGGAAGACTCGCGGTGGTCTCGATCGACACCATGGTGAGCGGATCCCTGGCCGCCGACCTGCTGGGGAGGTTTTTGCAGGGCACCGGCAAGGTAGCGGTGACGCTCAGCGATCTCGCCATTCTCGAACACGCGGAAAAGGTCAACGCGTTTGAGAGTACGCTGCATTCGTTTTATCCCGGCATCCAGTTGGAGACACCCCTCGAGGACCATGATATCGAGTCCGAGGCTTACGAGAAGTGTCGCAGGTTGTTTCGGGAGCGGCCGGACCTGAGGGGAATCTATGTGACCACCGAGGCTTCGATCCCGGTCCTCAACGCCGCGCGGGACGCGAGCATGCTCGACCAGCTCACCGTCATCACGACCGATCTCTTCCCTGCCCTGGTCGAGGAGATTCGCTCAGGCTCTGTGGCCGCCACCATCTACCAGCGCCCGCGCACCCAAGGCGTGATGGCCTTCCGCGTCCTGCATGAGTTTCTGGTGGACGGCGAATGCCCATCGTCGCAGGTGACCCTGGCTCCCCACCTGGTCATGCGCGGCAATCTGGATTTCTTTCTGCAACGACAATCGTTCGAGAATACGCAGACCAAAGATGTGGGCATTGAGCATAGCTCGGCCGAAGTGGGCGGGTACTCGGTGCGCTAGCCTGCCGTCTTGCCCGGACCGACTTCCTCCCGTTGACCGGAAAAAAGGGTGGCTGGACGGCCACCCCCTTTGGTTCTGGCAGATGGTTTCCCGTCTCGACAGCGTGCGTGTAGGGGACTCGGCGGAGGCTGTCCAAAGAGGCCCCGGCCGTCCGAGCGAGCTACCCGCAGCCAGTCCCAACTCGATCGAGAGGCCGGTTGAGTTCGACCAACCCCCGCGCCCCCCTAGAACGAATACTTGACCGACAGCTCGAAGATGCGCTGATTGGGCGCCCCGGCCTTCTGGTCGAGGTAGCCCCAGGTGGAAGGTCCCCATGGCCCTGGAGTAACTCCGCAAAGACCCGGTTCGCGTTCTCGGTGTCTTTCACCTTCAGGTACTGCAGGGCGAGCGCATAGCCATTCGCAAGATCGGGCTCCAGTAGAACCGCCAGTTCGAATTGCCTTGCCGCCTCGGTGTCTTCACCGTTCGCGACCATGCATCTCCCAGGGTGTGGTGGGCCGGAGCGCTTTTGGGATTCACCGCAAGCGCAGCCCGGGCGGCGGCCTTCGCCCCGAACAGGTCTGCGGCGTCGAGACAAGCCCGCGCGTACTCGAGTTGCGAGTCAAGGTTGCGGGGCGCCAGCCTGGCCGCCTCTTCGAGCACCGGAACGGCCTTTGCCGATGAACCACTCGCGCGGGCACGACCCGCGGCGATTCGCCGGAGCGCGGCCGCCAGAGACTCCCGGTACTGCGCTCGGGCGTGCTCCAGATCCTCGGCAGCCTGATACTTCTGCACGCTGTCGTAGTCGCTCTGCAGCGAGCCCTCCGCACCTGTTCCTGACGTCTGTGCAGAAAGCGCCGCATGCAGAAAAAACACGAGCACCAGCGCCGAGAGCCTGGAGCAGCGCCGAAGGCTCGGATACGACCGAAGGCCTGGAAGCATTGCGGTGCGGCAAGGCAACATAGATCGCAGCAAGTCACCGTAGTGAAGTCTCGAGTCGTTTTGGCCTCCGGCGGCGCGTTTGTATCCCGGCACTCCCGGTATCAGGAGCGCCGAAAGCCAACCTCGTATGTTAGTGTAAGCCCGATTGGAAACGTTTACGGAACATTGCGGGCAGTTCCCTAAAGTTCGCTTCCGGGCCGGCTCTTGGTCCGAGCCGCGGATTCTGGCCCGCTCAATCTTCATCGATCACAGGACTTGTCCGATGAAAAACAGGCACTCCCAGGTGGCTCGCTTCCTTGCGCTGACGGCATTTCTCTGCGCGATTCCAGCAGCCAGCGCGCAGTGGGCGCCCATGAATCCGGTGGCGCGCGTACAGCAGGAAGCCGACGGCCCGCTGTTTGCCATGAAGACAGGGACGCTCAGGCTGCAGGTCTGTAGCGACACCATCATCCGTGTGCTGTACTCGGCAACCCCGGGCCTTCCGAAATTGCCGGACTACGTGGTGACCAAAACCAGCTGGCCCGCGACGCAATGGTCGATGCACGCCGACGACGACTTGGTGACGCTGACCACGGCGAAGTTGAAGGTTACCGTCGCCCGCCGGGATGGCGCGATCTCATACTTCGACGCCAGCGGGAAGGAACTGCTGAACGAGGCGTCCAGGAAACTGACGCCGGTCAAGGTCAACGGCGAGGATACCTATCGGGCGGAGTCCTTCCTGAGCATCTATGGCTCTCCCGAAGCGCTCTACGGGCTTGGCCAGCACCAGGCGGGCGTGTGGAACTATCGCGGCGAGTCGGTGGACATCTCCGAGGACAACAGCAACATTTCTGTTCCCCTGCTGGTTTCAAGCAAAGGCTACGGCCTGTTCTGGAACAACACCTCTCGCAGTCGGTTTAACAACCGGTTCGCCAACTACCTCTACGTCAGTTCGGAAGTGGCCGACGTCATCGACTACTACTTCCTCTACGGGCCCGATCTGGATGCGGTCGTTGCCAGCTACCGCGAGTTGACCGGACAGGCACCGATGTTTGGCAAGTGGGCGTATGGCTTCTGGCAATGCAAGAACCGGTACAAGTCGCAAGCGGAGATTCTGGGCGTCGCGCGTGGCTATCGAGAACGGCATCTTCCCGTCGACAACATCGTGCAGGACTGGTTCTGGTGGAACCATAAGGGCGAGCATGTGTTCAACCAGAACTATCCCGATCCCAGGGGGATGGTGGACGAACTGCACAAAGAGCATTTCCATCTGATGATTTCCGTGTGGCCGTTCTTCGAGCCGGGCTCTGCCGTGTACGACGAAATGGACCGGCGCGGCTGGTTGGTCGACAAGTTCAAGTTCGCAAAGCCGCCGTACCACACCGCGGGGATGGGCGTTTACGACGCGACCAGCGCCGAAGCACGGACCTACTACTGGAAGCGGATGGAGAAGGGGCTCTTCAACATCGGGATCGACGCCTGGTGGCTCGATACCACCGAGCCCGAGACCGAGGGGCAGGAGGAAAATGTGCTGCTCCGTCACAAACTTGCCATCGGCAGCGGGGACCGCTATGTGAACCTGTATCCGTTGCTCACCACCAGCGCTGTCTACCAGGGCCAGCGAGGTGCTTCCGACAGCAAGCGGGTGTTCATCCTGTCCCGCTCGGCGTTCGCGGGCAGCCAGCGGAATGCGGTCACCGCATGGTCCGGGGACATCAACTCCGACTTCCTCAGTTTCCAGCGGCAGATCCCCGCGGGTCTGAACTTCGCTCTATCGGGTCTGCCCTATTGGACGACCGACATCGGCGGTTTCGTCTCGGGCGATCCAGACAATCCGGCGTACCGCGAACTGTTCGTGCGCTGGTTCGAGTACGGGACATTTTGTCCGGTGTTTCGTGTGCACGGAACCCGCAAGACCGATCAGAACGAGCTGTGGTCGTACGGACCGGATGCACAGAAGATACTGGTCAGTTTCGATCGCCTTCGGTATCGCTTGCTGCCTTACATCTACTCGCTCGCCTGGAAGACCACCAGCGCTTCGTACACGCCGATGCGGCCGCTGGTCATGGATTTTCGCGGAGACCTCCGCGCCGAGAACACCGGCGACCAGTTCATGTTCGGGCCAGCATTTCTCGTAAACCCGGTCACCGAGCCGGCAGCGAGCACCCGCCGGCTCTACCTTCCCCAGGCACGCTGGTACGACTTCTGGACCGGTTCCTCGATGGAAGGCGGTCACGCCGTCGACGCCGCGGCGCCGCTCGAAAGGATTCCGCTCTACCTTCGTGCCGGGTCGATCGTTCCGATGGGACCCGATGAGGAATGGTCCGATCAGAAGCCTGCCGACCCGATCGAGCTGCGCGTGTACCCCGGAGCCGATGGCGATTTCACACTCTATGAGGATGAAGGAGACACTTACAACTACGAGCAGGGCGTCTATGCGACGATTCCCCTCCACTGGGACGATGCCCAACGATCTCTGACCATCGGCGCGCGTCAAGGGAAGTTTCCGGGCATGCTGGAGCATCGTGTGTTCCGCGTCGTGTTCGTCAGTGAGCACCACGGCGCCGGCATCGACCCGACCGACGAAACAGACAAGACCGTGCCCTATTCCGGCGAAAAGATCGTGGTCGGACGGTAACGAAATCTCCGCCCCGGCTTCCGCCCTGAATCGCCGGGTTCCCCTTTCATTTCGTCACTCGGAGAGTTCGTCTCAGCCTGATGTCTTGGGACGAACTGCCCACCATCAGCTGGACTTCGCCGCTCTCGGTAACAAATTTGCGAGAGGCCTGAATTCCGGGGCTTGCGCCACTCGCTGGTCACGTTTGGTTACGGTTATGGAGTATTCGCCATCTCGAAGCCCATCAAAGCGGAATTCCCCCTCGAGACCGGACGTGTGAGAGGGCGCCGCACGGTTCCCGGAAGCCACAATTTCCAGTCCGGCCGATGAGATCGGATTGGCGGTCCCTTCTTCGCGCACGAATCCACTGATGGAGTGTCCGCGGTCCTGCGAAAACGTGACCGCACCCGCAAGCAGGAGTACGGCAAGTGTGTTTCGCACGAAGCCTCCCGAGCGAGATTCTATCGCACTGTGGTCGCAACCGGCAGATGGCTTTCCTGCACACCGATCGGCGCCCGACTGAGAATCACAGGGCGGTCGTGGGCAACCAGCTTGCGATTCTGAAAGTCGTGCAGGCGTCCATGTTTTGGTCGAGCGCCCGGACAGATGGAGCGAGGCCCGATGGCAGATCGAAATCGTGTCGACACCCGCGCAAGCAGCCCTTGAAGAAAAAAGTGGCAGCAAGCGGAAGAGTCACTTCCCCGGGTTGTCGCTCGGCCCGTTTCTCCGCTTCAAGTCCGGGACGCCCTCCTTTCCCGCAATCTCGGTTAGCAACTGGTCGAGCCGCGCGGCCGCAGCCCGAAGCGCGTCGGATTCTTCTTCCGTCGCCCGCTTCCGCGGGGACTGCTCGTCAGCCGTTACATCTGCGAGCCATTGATCGAGGCGCTCGGCTGCGAGTCGCAGCCTCTGAAGCTCTTCATCGGTGGTCGGTTTGCCCTGAGTTTGCTTGTCGGCTTGTCCGAAGCTCTCGATTCGGTCTCGGATATTGCGCTCCAGATCTGGATTGTCGTCGTTGTTCATCGGACCCGGCTTTGATTGTAGCCGTCTGATCGCCCATCGCGGGTGACCCCCCGACGTGACCATCCGCGCGAAGCTGAAGGCGACGCTCTCCCGGAGCGCGAGGTGGGCACGTCCCCCCATCAACCCGCTGGAATGCGCGATTGCGCCAGCGCGGGTCGATTGGCCGCATGGATGAGGCAATCCATGGACTTGACCCGACCCCGCTGCCCTCGTTTCACATCGCTTTCAATTTCTCAAAAAATCAGCTTCAGTGCCAACTGCATCTGGCGGGGATCACGAGCCGTGGTGATCTTGTTGTATACGCCGCTGGTGAGCGACGTCGAAGCCGGATTGTTCCAGTTGGTGTGGTTCAGCGCGTTGAAGGCCTCCGCGCGGAACTGCAGGCTGAAGCGCTCGCCGATCCGGGTGTTCTTGTAAAGCGAAGCATCCCAACGGAAATAGCCGGGGCCGACAATGGTACCGCGCGGCTCGTTACCAGGGCGGATTTCTCCGGCAGGGACCGCTGCGAAGGCGGACGGGTTGAACCACCGGGAGAGGGTGTGCGGGGCACCGACGTTGGGATCGCCGATGATGTCGGGACGCCCGCCTTCGAAAGTGTTGGGATCACGCACGCCCAAGCCAGCGGGATCGCGCGCGAGGGATGCGCTCAGGTGACTGCCGCTATTGGCGTAGAGGATTCCTGCCACCTCCCATCCGCCAAAGGCGTGTCCGACGAAGCGATGCTGATGTTTCAGAAAAGGCAGAGTGTAGACGTAGCTGGCAGAGAAGATGTGGCGGCGATCGTAGTCGAGACTGCCGTATTCGCCCGCGATGTGGTAGGTCGCTTGCGGAGCGCGGAAGTCGTTGGTCGCCGTACCCAGTGCGTGCGACCAGGTGTAGTTGACCGTCACGTTGGAATTCGACGAGAACTGCTTACGCACCTGACCTTGCAGTCCGTTGTAGTTCGAGGTGAACACCGGACTGAACAGATCGATGGACGCATAGCCAAGGTAGGGACGGACCTGATTCAGTTTCTGAGTGGGCAGACCCGAGCCGACCGGAGAGCTCAGACCGATTGACCGAAAGGCTCCCGGCGCAGGCTGGTTGACGTCCAGCACACCAACCAGGTGCCGACCGGCGCTGCCGAAATAGCCGATATCGAATGTCATGCTCGGCGTGAGCTGGTGCTGCAGGTCGAGACTCCACATCATCGTGTAGGGTTGCTTCCAGTTGGGAAGCACGCCCCCGATGTCGGGCGGGGTGAGGTTGAAGTTGGCGATGCCGGAAGCCGGATCGTTGACCGAAGTGTTGGTAATAAAGGTGGAGCTGACAAAGGGCGGGTTGCCGGGCTGGAATTGCTCCATGCTGTTGACAGCCGGCGAGTCGTAGAAGATTCCAAAGCCGCTGCGAATGGACGTCTTACCGTCGCCGCGCGGATTCCACGCGATCCCGATGCGCGGAGCGAACGCGGTCTTGGTGGTCTTCTGGACAGCGTCTCCGTAAGGCGAACCCCGTCCACCGATCAGAACTCCATTCACGTACGGGCTTGTGGGAGCCGTGACGTAGAGGCCATTGCCGTCGATCGCAGGCGTGGCCAGTGCATTGAAGCGCGAAGGATCGAAGGTGGTCAGCAGGCCGTTGCCATACGTGGGTGCAAGGAAAAGGGAATAGCGCACGCCGCCACTGAGCGTGAGCGTAGGGCGGATCCGCCACTCGTCCTGACCGTAAACCTCGAATTGCTTCTGATGAACGAGCGCGCGGAAGTCGATGTTGGTCTGTCTGAAATCGGCGACCCCGAGCAGGAAGTTGGCCCACTCCTGGTAGAACGTGCCGTCGGAAGGCGCGGCCGACAGCGTTCCTCCACCCGAGTCGGAAAACGAGTACGTGCCATTGCTGACACGGTAGCCGTTCACGTTCTCGTCTTTCGTGTAGTAGTTGAAGCTGGCGCCAAACTTAAGCGCATGGCGGCCGAGCGTCTTGGTGAGGTTTCCGAAGGCATTGTGATTGCGGTTGTAGTCGCGGTACGGGCCAAACCCCGACAGCGCCTGACCATCGTTGAACGCGAGATCGGGAATCCGTGGAGACCGACCGAAAGGCAAGGTTGGTCGGACGTCGGGCGAATTCACCGCGAGGTCGAGGCCACTGGGCGTGCTGAGCACGGCGCCGTAGGAATACGCGTAGCCCGTGTCAAGCAATAGTGTGGGTGTAAATGTTGCGGTTCCGTGCACAGCGATGTTCCGGCCGGGCGAGCTCGTGCTGGTATTCGCGACTCCGGGAATGCCGAGACCCGTGAAGAGGCCGCCCGGTTCCTTGGTCGGGATGGAGTCATCGAGGAAGCGGCCGAACAAGCTGAGCTTCGAGCCCAAGTTCTGATCGATGCGCACATTCTCTTCCCGGTAATTGAAGATGTTACGCCCGACCCAGGTGAGCGTGTTGTCGGTTGTATTGTTGAGCGGCGGGATCTTCGAATAGATGTCCGCGATGTAGGCCTGGGCTGTGGGATCAATGTTGGTGATCTGCGTGGTCTGGCTGGTGCAATTTCCGCTCCCATCAAAAGCAATGCACACCGCCTTTGGCATGTTCCCCTGCAACATGGCCGGGGTCGGGAGTTGACCGCTGGTGAAGCTGTTGTAGGTGATGATGCGACGCCACTCCTGCGAGTAGAAGAAAAAGGTCCGGGTCTTGTCCTTGTACAGGCCAGGGATGTAGACCGGACCGCCGAGCGTGAAGCCGAAATCGTTCCAGCGCAGTTCGGGACGGGCAATTCCAGCGCGGTTATTAAAGAAGTTGTTGGCGTTGATGGCGTCGTTGCGGAAGAACTCGTATGCGCTGCCATGTAACTGGCTGGTGCCGCTGCGTGTGATTACGGTGATTTCGCCGGCCGAACTGCGCCCGTGCTCCGGAAGGTAGCTGGAGCGCAGCACGTTGAATTCGGCGATCGAATCGATGCTCGGATAAGCCAGCAGGGTAAGGTTAGCGCCGCGGTCGACGTTATCGGCGCCATCAATCGTCCAGTTGTTCTGGGTGGGACGACTCCCGTTGATCGAGAAGTTGATCTGGTTGGACGTGCCGACCGGGTTGCTGACACCAATGAAGAGCTGGTCGGATGCCAGGCTGGAGGCGATTCCCGGCTGCAGCGCAACCAGTTGCTCGTAATTTCGCGTGACGTTGCCCAGTTCGCGGATTTCGGTTCCGGTCATCAGGCCGGAAGCAGTGGCGGTTTCGACATTGACCGGCTCGGCCGCCTCGGTCACGCTGACAGTTTGCGCATTACCACCGACGGTCAGGCTGATATCGACGACGCGACGGTCGCTCACGTTGAGAATGACGTCGGTCGCGTTGTACTGCTTGAAGCCGGGAGCGGCGACGGTGATCTTGTAGTGGCCGACGGGAAGCAGTGGGGCGACATAGGCTCCGTCGGCACCGGTCTTCAGCGTACGGATGACCGAGTTGCGATCGGTATTGATGACTTCGACATCCGCTCCATGGACCACTGCGCCTGAGGGGTCGCGCACGATCCCGCGGATGTCGCCGGTGATCTCCTGGGCTAGTGTGAACGCGGTTGCCAGACCGAGAAACAGTCCCGCGAGGAAGTATCTCGAACGCATAGGCCAGCCTCCGACAGATAGGGTGCAACTCAGGTGGAGAAGTGGCTTGGCTTCAAATCGACCGGTGTCCCCAACCGGTCCAGTGGAAGATGCCATCGCAAGTCGAACGCCAAAGGACTTTCCCAGTGATTTCTTTGCCTTAGGATCGGCAGCGGGGTTGGGCGTATGTGATTCGGTAGGTCCGCGTCTGTGCTATTGAATTCTGTAACCCTGAAGAGATTTCGGGCTCTCACCATCGTGGACGCCCCTTCAATTGCGACCCGTACTCTCGCCAGGGGGAACAAGGAAGCAATGGATGCAAGGGCAACGGCCCGCAGGATTCATCGCCGTCGCCGAATGGGCGCCCTGGGCGTGGCTATTTCGTCTGCTAGGCTGCCGAGAACAAGGCAACCGACTTAAGCATCCCGTCAGCCACGAGTGCAGATTCAGCAAAGGGGAAAGCCAGTTCTGCGTCGAGGGCTCCGCCCAGGATTCGGCTCAAGCTCAACAGAGCCTCACTGTCGCACGCTGCGCAGTGGCCATTGTTCGCTTCGCTGATCAATTCGCAGTTGGCACACAAAACCGCACTTTTCAGCCGAACCAGATTGGTGTTGAGCAGAAGCTGAGTAGTCATCCTTGGCACTCCTCGGCGTAAGGTGGTTCCTGTATCGCGACCGTCGCTCGAACCAGGGGGATCAGAGAAGCCCCGGCAGGTCGGTTGCCAAAACCCGCTGAGTGCAACTGGCATATTTGCTCGACAGTTGGCTGAAATCGCGAAATCCTGTCGCCCTGCCGCAGGAAAAATGTTGCGCACTGCTTGTTACGGGAATGCGGTTCCGCAACCCCCGGTCTCTACCCAGGTGAATCAGTCAGCCGACCGGGTGTGCTCCGACTTTAGGTGGCTGGCGCCTTCTGCTGCCGACCGTATCGGGAATGCATGAACTGTTTCTCTACATGGCACTCGCTCAGGTAAACCCTGTATAGGCGGCATTTAGAGGGAGATGCATAATCCGCTAGCCTTTTTGCCGCCTAGCCGCAAAGCTTGGCGGCAGCAATACTAGGCAAGGGAGCAGTAACATGAACTGCCGCGCCCGGATTTCCGCCCTGGTTGTTTTCCTGTTTTTCACTGCGATTCTCTGCTCGGGTCAGTACGGAGCCAGCCTACAAGGCACCGTGACGGACAAGAGTGGTGCCGTCGTCTCAGGCGCTACGGTGGACGTCACCAATCAGGACACGGGAGTCGCGCGCAGCGCAGTCACCACGGGCTCCGGGTTCTACCGCATATCAGGTCTTCCTCCGGGCTCGTACAAGGTGGAAGTGCAAGCTGGCTCGTTCAAGAAGAACGTTACACCCAACGTGGTGGTGACGGCTGAGGCGGTGAGTGGACTAAACGTCGCGCTCGAGCCCGGGTCCGCGCAAGAAATAGTGCAAGTCACCGCCGAGAACGCGGGGCTTGAAACCGAGAATGCCAACGTCACTGGCGGCCTTGCAGCCCGGCAGGTTGAACAGCTCCCATCGTTCGGGCGCGATCCCTATGAGCTACTCCGTCTCGCTCCTGGGGTTTTCGGCGATGCCGCTCGCGGCAGCGACGCAAAAGCGACCTTTCTTCCGAACACCGTCGGCGTCGGGGGCTCCGGCAATTCCCTCTACCAGGTCGAAAACCAGCCCCAGATCAGCGCGAACGGACAGCGGGTGACCGAAAACAATTTCACGATCGATGGGGTAGACGTGAACAGCCTCACCAACGGGGGTGCGGCGGTGGTTACCCCGACCGAGGAATCGATCGCTGAGATCAAGGTGTTGTCGGGCACCTATTCGGCCGAAGATGGGAGGAACTCGGGCGCGCAAATCAAGGTGATTTCGAAGACCGGTACCAACTCTCTCCACGGCGGTGCTTTCTTCAAGTACGACGAACCAGGTCTCAACGCCTTCAACAGCTTCGGCGGATTCCAGGGAAACTTTCAACGGGCACCGGATGTTCGGGTTGACAACAAGGTTCGTAACTACGGCGGCAGGATTGGCGGTCCCATCCTCAAGGACAAGCTATTCTTCTTCTTTGCCTATGAGGGCCAGCACGCCTTCAACCAATCCTATGGCATCAACTACATCGAGACTCCGCAGTTTATCAAGGCGGTAACGGCTGCCAACCCCAACAGTCTTGCGGCTCAGATCCTCGCGGCTCCCGGAACGACTCCCCGGGTGGTTGCATCGTTGACGCCGTCCTGCAGCGACGTCAACGGTCCTTGTCAGGCGGTGTCAGGAGGGCTCGATCTGGGCTCGCCATTTCCGGCAGGATCGGCGCCGGGTAATCCCTACCTTCCGCTGAATCCGAACGTGGGCGGCGCCTTTATCGGAGGCGGCTTCGATGGCATTCCTGATATCACGCTCGCGCAAATGGCCTACCCCACGCCACGTACCGGGAGCCAGTATAACGCCCGTGTGGACTGGAGCATCAACAGCAAGCATACCCTGTCGGCCAGCACGTATTTGACGAACGCGACCGGCACGAATCCTCCCGGTACCGACCAGACCTCGGCGCCGAATCGCGATGTCATCAGCAAGCCTTTCTCTCCGGCCGGTACCATAATGTGGAACTGGATTGTCTCGCCCACCAAGTTGAACGAAGTGCGGTTGAATTTCAGCCGGTTTGCTTTTGATGAGGTGTCGAGCACGAGGGGAAAAGTGAATTGGGGTATCCCGGACGCCGAGATACAGGACTTCCTGACCAATGGTCGACGGATCTGGTTTGGAGCTCCGCAAGGTGAAAATACGCCGGGCTTGATCGCCCAGAATACCTATGGGTTTGGCGACATCTTCAGCGCGGCGCTTTCCAGGCACAGCTGGAAGTTCGGTTTTCAGTATCGCAAGGAACAGAATAATAATAATGAGATCGGTTTTGCCCGGCCGCTGTTTACTTTCAGCCACCTGTGGAATTTTGGGAACGACGCACCCATCTTTGAGCAGAACGCGGTGAATCCGAATACCGGCAATCCTGACCCGGCCCAGCGCTACTTCCACACCAGCTATTACGGCGGCTTCGCCCAGGATGACTGGAAGGTCCGACCTAACCTGACCCTGAATCTTGGTCTGCGCTATGAGTACTACACTCCGGTATCGGAGACGCGGGGATTGTTCAGCAATCTGGTGCTGGCCGGGTCAGGACCCACGGCCATAGCCAATGCAACCCTGGTGACCGGCAAGACCGTGTATTCAACCCCCAAGACAAACTTCGCTCCGCGCCTCGGATTCGCCTGGAGCCCGAGCCGGTACAGCCGGAAACTCGTCGTCCGAGGCGGATTCGGACTGTACTATAACCCCGTTACCGAAGCGGTGTTCGATCCGGCCCGCGAAAATCCTCCATTCCATGCCTTCGAGGCCAATTGCTGCGGTACCGCTGGACCACCCTTCGACGGCTTTGGCAGTCCCTTCGATGGCGGCCTGATCCTGTATTCGCTGGGCAGTTCAGACTCGCCGTTGAGCTATCCCGGCAATCCGAACCTGGGTGGCGGCATCGGTCCCAATGGTTTCCCGAAGAGCGGGACCCCGCAGGTCTACTTCGAGCCACGCAATTTCCGGCTTCCGTACGTGTACGGCTATTCGATGGAAACGCAGACTGAGCTTCCGGCGAAAATGATCTTCACAGTCGGCTACCAGGGCAGCAACGGCCGACACCTGATTCGAATCTTTGATGCCAACCTGGTGTATGACGCAGCCACCGTGCCTTCGAACCCGAGCTTCTTCATCAAGCCGGACGTGACCTCCAACTACAACTCTCTGAACGCGCGCCTGGAACGTCGCTTTGGCAACGGAGTGCAAGCTGCGTTCAAATATCGCTGGAGCAAGAGCCTCGACGAGGTCTCGTTCGGACAGCCAGACTCGAGCGTCAATGAGACCTATCCGCGGGACCTTCGCACCGAGTACGGGCCGTCGGACTACGACGTGACCCACTTCATGGTCCTCTCGGGCATTTGGGATCTGCCCATCTTCCTTGGCAGGAAGGCAGGCGTGGCCAGGTTTCTCGGCGGCTGGCAGCTCAGCGGCATCCTCACCTATCACACCGGATTTCCCTGGACGCCAGTGGACAACAACTGCCTCCAGACCCCCGGCCAGCAATTCATTTGCCCGATTCGACCCGTGGGGTACTCTGGCCACGCCGGTACCGACACCTCCAATGACACGTTCCTGACTCCAAACGGGAATTTCCCGGGAGGTGGAGCAAACTTTTTCAAACTAACACCCCCTGGCCCTCCCGGCGTGGGCCGCAACTCGTTCCGTGGCCCCCAGTACCAGGAAATAGATTTGACGTTCGGGAAGAACACTCCGTTACCGTTCCTCGGCGAGGGCGGCAACTTGCAGCTCAGGCTTAACGTGTTCAACGTGTTTAACCACCTGAACCTCTCCCCGTTCACATTCAACACCTCCAGTACGGTTGTCCAGGATCAGTTCTTCGGAACGGCAGGCACGACGCCTGCACTTGCGGGCAGGGTTGTGGAGTTGCAGGCGCGGGTCAGCTTCTGAGGACTCGCGTGCGTGACCCTGGCGAAACCGGAGCGTGACTGGGCACGACCGGCTCTTCAGGAGGAGCTTTCCGGCGGGAATGTGTCGGGATATGATACTTCCGCAGGGAGGAAACTGGTTGCGATCGGCGCTTCGTCTCGCCTGGATGGCCGGCCTGATTGCGATTTCTTGCTCTGCATTTCCTGCCACCGACTACTTTAACCACGTCCTGTTCGACAACAGCATCACCCCTGATTCCTACTACTACAGCGGCGGCAGATCAGTTTTCCCCAGCAGCGTCCGGTTGGTCGAAGGAAATCTCCCCGTCGAGACCAAAATCTTCTACAGCCCTCCGAACGCATTGCGGCTCGAATGGCGATCCCGGCCCGGGGGCAGCTGGCAGGCAGAGGTGCGGAACGTCAGCATCCGCAACCGGCTCACCGACTTCCAGGGTGATACCCTCTATTTCTGGTGTTACGCGCCCCAATCCATCCGGGCGGAGAACCTTCCTCTCATCCAACTCTCCGACGACGATCATGATTTCACGTCCCCGGCTGGTCTCGGCCGGTTCAGCTCCGACCTGCCCGCCGGGCAGTGGGTTCAGCTGAAGGTGCGTTTGAACGAACTCGTATCTGCTTCGGTCCACGCCTTCCAGCCCCGACACCTGCACAGCGTCTATTTCGTTCAAGGAAAACCAGACGACGCGCCGCACACGCTGATCGTCGATGAAATCAAGATCGACAGTGATCGACTCACTCCCGCCGAGGCCACTCTCGACGCTCCGCAGAATGTTCGGGCGATTGGCTACGACCGGCACGTCGACCTAGTCTGGACTCCGGTGGTTGGCGACTCATTGCAGAGCTACGAGATCGATCGATCATTCGACGACAAAACCTTCGAACCGATCGGAATTCAACACGCTGGCATCCACCGTTATTCCGACTTTCTCGGCAAACCCGACCAGAAGGTTTACTACAAGGTTCGAGCCATGGACCGTGCCTACCACCCATCGAATTTCTCGGAAGAAACCAGTGCCTCGACGCACGACTTGACCGACGACCAACTGCTCACCATGTTGCAGGAGGCCTGCTTTCGGTACTACTGGGAAGGTGCCCATCCACGGGCCGGGGCCACACTCGAAAATATTCCGGGTGACAATCGCATCGTCGCAACCGGAGCCACCGGGTTTGGCGTCATGGCCCTGATGGTTGGCGTGGATCGCGGCTTCGTCACGCGGGAACAGGGTCTTGCCCGGTTGACGCAGATCGTCACCTTCCTCGAAAGAGTTCCGCGCTACCACGGCGCGTGGGCACACTTTCTGGACGGCAACGCTGCCCGGAGTTTGCCCGTGTTCGGCATGTTCGATAACGGTGGTGACCTGGTGGAGACGGCCTTCCTGATGCAGGGACTCTTGGCCGCTCGCCAGTATTTTCGCGGCTCGAGTGACGCCGAACAGGACCTGTACGGACGAATCACAAAGCTCTGGAAAACTGTGGAGTGGGATTGGTACCGACGCTCGTCGGAAAGCGACGCTTTACTCTGGCACTGGTCGAGCGAATGGTCCTGGTATATCGATCACCGGCTCACCGGCTTCAATGAAGTGATGATTACCTACCTGCTGGCCGTCGCATCCCCCACGCACGGCGTACCCGCCGATCTTTACTACACGGGCTGGGCCGGGCAATCCAAGTCCGCTATGCAGTATCGCGCCGGGTGGTCTGGCACCACCGAAGGCGATCACTACACGAACGGGCACACCTACTACGACATCAAATTGGACGTCGGAGTGGGTTCCGGCGGCCCGTTGTTCTTCACGCAGTATTCCTACATGGGATTCGATCCCAGGGTACGCGACCGCTTCACCAACTATTTCGTGAATAACCGCAATCTCGCGCTGATCAATTATCGCTATTGCCTAGACAATCCCGGCCAATTCAAAGGCTACGGCAAAGATGTATGGGGGCTCACCGCCAGTGACGATCAGACCGGCTATGCGCCGCACGCTCCCAACCGCGCCGATGACAATGGAACGATCACTCCCAGCGCCGCGCTTGGCTCCTTTCCCTACACTCCGGAAGAATCGATGGCGGCTTTCAAACATCTCTACCGCGACTTGGGCGACCGGTTATGGGGAATCTATGGCCCTCGCGACGCATTCAACCTTACCCACAACTGGGTATCTCCGATCTACATGGGACTCAACCAGGCTCCCATCGTCGTCATGGTCGAGAACTACCGTAGCGGACTGGTGTGGAAAATGTTCATGTCCAATCCCGAGATACAAAACATGCTCAACAAAGTCGGGTTCCAGGCAGAGCCCGGAGTCCAAACCTCTGCGGGAACGACCTCCAGCCGCTGAACCGTCGTACCACCGTTGCCGCCCGCTTGACGACAGTCCATGATTCTCCACAATTTTGTGGAACCATTGCCTTGCCTCCTGCGAAGACTACAGTGACACATCAGACGTCAAGCCCGCAGCAGAGATGACAAGCATGGACAAGCTCGAAGGCCGCTCGGACGGCGAACTTCTGCGGCGGTCGCTGGCCGGAGAAGAAATGGCCTTTGTCCTCCTCTACGAGAGGCTGAAGGGCGGTATATTCCGTTATGCCTTCTACATGACCAACTCGAAATCAACCGCCGAGGAAGTGACGCAAGAGGTCTTCATTTCTTTGTTGGGAGAAGGGAGAAAGTACCGCCACGACCTGGGGGATGTGGGCGCCTTTGCATTCGGCATCGCGCGCAATTTTGTCCGACGCATCGAGCGGCGCGAGCGCGCCTATCAGCCTCTCTCTCGCAACGATGCGCTCGAGCACGTGTCCGGGAGTCTCGGGTCGGAATCCGAGACGCTGCCCGTACAGATGATCCGCAACCAACTTGTCCAACGGGTCCAGATCGCGATTGCGTCGTTGCCCGATCACTATCGTCAGGTGGTCGTTCTTTGTGATCTGTGCGAATTCTCGTATGCGGAAGCCGCCGGCCGCCTGCAATGCGCCGTCGGCACCATCCGTTCGCGTCTGAATCGTGCACACGCCCTGCTCGCGCAGAAGTTGACGCCGCTCAGAAGGAGTCAGCCTGATATCACGGCGGCGGGCACCGAGGGATGCGTTATATGACCTGCCAAGAGATACATGCTTATTTTGGAGATCCGCAGCAGCTGGCGGGCGGGCGGCCACACGATTCCGCTGAAATCGCCGAACACACCGTCAGCTGCACCGACTGTAGCCGCTTCGTCGAGGCGCAACGCCAACTTGGAACCGCCCTGCGTCTCACACGACAGCGTGTTCCCCAACTCTCCGCATCGGTTGATGCTGCCGTTCTTGCCAACTATCGCAGACGCGCCCGAAAGCCTCGGGGTTCGGTGGCTTCACCTCCTGCCCTCAGGCTACGCAGGTTTGCGATCCTGCGCTGGAGCGCAGCGCTGGCGACGGTGGTGCTGGTGGCCCTGATCCTGTCGGTGCCGGGAAGAAAAAGCGCTACGACCATCCCTCAGCCGGCATCCACAGCCCGGCAGGCCGCGTCTCAACTTGAGAACGGGAGCCGTCGTGACCCAGGTCTCTCGCCGGAGACGAAGCGGAAGCTAACCCATGCAGCCGCGTTTCCAACCAGGCGCGGCCGCTCCGCTCCTTCGGCTGCCCTTCCCGGTAGCCGGTTTCCGGCCGGGTTCCGCAGCCTGATGTACTGCGATGAACTCAGCTGTGCCGAAGCGATGCAAATGATCCGCGTACAACTGCCATCCGCGACGGCGGTGTTTCTGCCATCTTCGGCACAAACCGATGGTGCTGTATTTGCCGACGTGCTCGTGGGCCCGGACGGCATTGCCCGCGGCATTCGGATCGTGGACTAAAGAATTTGGAGGAAATCAAGTCATGCGCCTGAAAATGAATGTTCTCCCTCTGCTCGCAGTAAGCATGCTGGCTGCCAGCATGGCCGCCCAAACCGCGCCCGACTCGGCGATGACAGGCGTCACCCCGGGTGCGGCTGTGCCACCCAAAGCCGCCATGGTGACCATGCACGTCGAAAATATGGATGCCGCGCCCGCCAAGGGCGCGCCGTTCTGCGCTACCGTAACGACCGAGCACACGCAACTGCTTGCTGATGGCAACCGCATCCATACAACGGACAACTCCTGGTTGTGCCGCGACAGCGAAGGCCGTACTCGCCGTGAAGCCGGGCTAAATCTGCTCGGAGCTGCCCCCCAAACCGCAGCACCCAAGCTGATCACCATCGTCGATCCGGTTGCCGGGGTCCGGTACATGCTCGACACCGACAATAAGGTTGCCCACAAAATGGCCCTATCGGCAGGCGGGACAGTCGCCGGCGGCGTCAGCATCGCGGGTCCGGCTGGGGCTCCCGTGAGGGGCGAGCGAGTCATGATGTATGAGGGCGCGGGTGGCTCCGGACCCAATGTCTTCTTCAACAACGTGCTGGTCAAGAAGAGCGGGCAGGATTCGAGCGAGCCTGCACCCGCCACCGAGAAGCTTGGCGATCAAACGATTGACGGTATTCATGCGACGGGCACTCGTATGACCACCACGATCCCCAGCGGAAAGCTGGGGAACGAAAAGCCGATTGTGGTGACCTCGGAGCGCTGGTACTCCCCGGAATTGAAGGTGACGGTGATGACCAAGCACGATGATCCCTGGGCCGGAGAATTGAAGACGCAGTTCAGCAGCGTCAACACCTCGGAGCCTGATCCGTCCCTGTTCTCAGTACCCGGCGACTACAAGATCGTCGACGACAAGCCCGGCCCATTCACGATCCAGCTGCCACCACCTGGTCCCCCGGGACAATAGCGCCGAAGTACGAATGAAGTGGAGAAAGCGGGATGATAGTCATCCACTCTGCTGGCGCTCTCGCCCCCGGAACGGCGAATTCGCGCATTGTCGTCTTGAGGACGCGGCCTGCGCCCTAGGCGACTTGTGAGGTTTGCTGCTTAACGGGTCGGGCGGCCAGAGCGCGATTCGAGTCCCACAGTGCGACCTACTTTCAACAACATGCATGGCCAGCGATGACACGCAAGACGGCTTGACGATGGAAAGCTACGGGGCACGTTAACAGAGCGCAGAGAGCGCAACCTTTTCGACGGCGGCACTGTAACTAGCCTCGCTGACAGGCCCAACCACGACGGCGTGTTCGAAGTCGACACCATCCCGAGGATTGGCTTGCTGGCGAACCGATCAGAACTCCAGCCTCTTAATTACTCTCATCGTACCTCAAACATCGGGACCGTCCGCGGGTTCGCGGAGCGCTTTCAGCAGTCGCCGACACGCTCGGGCCCGAGCAGATCCGGCAGCATCAGGCTCATTTGTTTCAGACCAAGAAGCTGGCACCGGCCACCGTCTGCCAGTATGTATCGGCGTTGCGACTTCTTGTCCGTCAAAACCCTCCGACGCCATTGAGATTCTGAGTGGATCCGCGCTGCAAGCGTCGTCGCACTGGACGACCTTTGGCTTTTAACCCTTAGAACGCCTGACAAAAACCTGGACGCTTACTCAATCACCGGGGCCTGCCTTTCGCCAACCCAAGCTCACCGTTCCAGGCCTCGACTCGGACATGCAACGCGGTCTGGCCGTCAGTGGAAATTGCCCGCGCGTTCGTTTTCGCTCAGTCGTTCTGCGGTTGCGACGGGGCGGAGACTACACTCTTCAGCACGATGTTGTCTACCGAGATTCCGCAGTCGGTGTGGGTTGGCCTCACGTCGCTGCAGATGCCTCCGCCATCCTGTGCAAATTCAAAACGGAATTGCACGCTGCTGCCGGCCATGCCAGGCAAGCGCAGGTGGACGTGTTGCGGTCCGTTGGAGAATCCGGCCCACAACGCCATATCGCCGTTGGGGAAATATCCCCGGTCTCTGCTGCGGGGTTCATGTTTTGGCATGCTCTGAATCGGCCCTGTGGTGAATTCGTCTTCAAAAGCTTCCAGCAGAACCGAGCGTAGAATCCGGCCGGTGGTCAGATCCGCGATTCTCAGGAACATGCCATCGTAGGCCAGGATGTTGAAGTTAGGATCGTCTTCCGTGTCATAGCAGACGTCCAGATCCAGCGTGACGTATTCGGCGCTGGCGGGAATGGCGATCGGGGGTGATAGCAGACGTTCCCAGCGGGAAGGAGAGCCCCCGGTGGGGCCGTCGTTGGCGTTGACGTGAAATGCCGCGTTGGAACCGGTTCCGCAGAAGTCGTTCCGGGTGGTCCAGGGAACGGTGTTGGCACCGGCTCCGTGAACCGGGTTCCAACCGAGGGGTAAGGTTCCAGGTGTAATTTCATCGAAGTTTTCGGCAAAGAGCTCCGTCGCAACCGGTGTTCCGGTGAATAGGGTGTTCTGGAGTACGGCACGCCCGGTGTCATCGGCGCCGGCCTTAATCACCAGTTCGATCGGCGTGCCTGGCACGAACCCAGGGAGAGTTTGCAGCCGGAAGTTGGCGGTAGCACTCTGTCCGGGGCTGATGTTGCCCAGATCCGAGGACCTTCGCACAATCATGACGTTGGGGGTAGACGTTGACAAGGTCGCTTGGACTTCGCGGAGGTTCGCAGCGTTGAGCGGATTAGTGACATAGTTCCGGAGTACGGCTCGCACGTCCACAGTCTCATTCGGGTCGATGAAGCCGTTTCCGCCGCTGTCGGTGAACGTCAAGCCTCCCAGGTCCAGAGTGGCGGGCCTGGATTCACGATTTTTCCCGGATATACGCTTGAAGACCACGTCGGGCACGGTGAAGCTGGCGGAAGTGGGCTGACCATCCACAAATCCCGCCGGCGGCCGGGAGGCCACGGCGAAAACCGCGAACAACTCGCCGTTCTGGGCAACAGCCTGATTGTAGTCGCCGAGATTGGGCTGGCCGGTATCGTTGCCCCAACCGGCGTGGAAGGAGCGGTCCGTCAGCGTGGTGGGCTGGCTCCACTTTCTGCCACCGTCGTCGGAGAACGTATAGGTCACCTGGCTCAAATCACCTGAGGTGTCGATGCCCTGGTCGTAATAAAAAATCCAGACGCGGCCGGTGCTGGAATCGACCGTCACCCAGGGGAACCATTGGGCACGATCGTTCCCGGGCCGGCTGTTCAGGATGAGGGGGGTGGAGAAGCTCACCCCGCGGTCGGTGCTTCTCTGGAAGTAGATATCGGAACCGTCTTGGGCATTGTTGTCGGCGTAGACCAGGTAGACGGTGCCACTGTGCTGATCGACCGCCAGTGAGGGGGAGTTGTTGGGCCGGTCGTTCCCGATTTCAGAGTCGGTGGTGAAAAATTCGCTGGTCAGATCCACGGAAGGTTTCCAGGTATTTCCGTTGTCGGTGGAGCGGGCGAACGCGATCGTGTTGGTGTAGAAGGATGGGAATCTACGCCAGACCACGTAGGCGTTGCTACCGTTGCCGCCGAAGCGAGGCACGGAGGACTGTCCGTCGGGCACGGTGGCGGACACGACCTGGCGCGTCGACCAAGTGGGTGGATTTCCGCTGAGTGCATCATCGGAGTAGGTGGTGGACATCTCGATCCCGCCTACGGCCACCGGTGTGAAGTTCGTCCAACTCAGGATCAAGCGACCGGTCGCGCGGTCGATGTCCATGAATTCCTTGTCGGCGGCGTCCACCGGGCTGCCACTGGTGGTCGTAAAACCGTTGGGGTTCGTGGCCGAGGTGACTTCAAAGGGTCCGGTCCAGGTGTGGCCGCAATCGGTGGAGCGGTGAATGCCCATGGTTTGTGCAACTGTGGTGGCGGAGAATTTCTTGAGAATAATGGAAGAGTAGACAAACGTGCAGGCGCCCAGGTATTTCACATCGGGATCACCGAAGACTTCGGGGAACTTGGCGGTTCCGATGGTATCGCTGGCGGGAGAAGGAAGTTGACCGCCATCGATGAAAGTCTTTCCTCCATCATCCGAGTAGAAGTAGCCGGAGACCGAAATTGGATTTAGACCAAACCCGCGTGTGTCATTGAACCCGACCACGATGTGCTGGCCGGTGGAATCGACGGCGATGGAGGTCTCAGCCTGGCCGCCCGCCGGACCGTCATTGTCATCGAAACAATCCGGGGCATTGGTGCAACCTTTGTCGCCGGTGGGATTGGGGGGAGCGACGAGCGCGCGCCCCGTAACGATGCCTTTCTGCTGCAAAGCTGCACTGACTCGGGCCGCCAAATGGCCCATGGCAGACATATGATCATTCTTGTCATCCTGCACTTTTCGGGGAGTGATTCTTGGCAACTTCTGCGCAGCTGCACTTCCTGGAAGTGCGCAAAGCACCGCACACACGAAGAACAGGAGTCCGAAGCGCTTCGGCATACAGAGTTACTCCTTTGTGATGAATGTCAGCGAACCCATGGAAATCCCGCAATGTTCATCGAAGAGCAATGGCGCACATGGGATGCGGTTGTTGTCGGGATACGGGAGACAGAGCAATCGCAACGGGGCCAACCTGCCGGGCGGGATTCTATGCGAATCCTCGGCATTGAGCAATTTTTTTTTCGGGAGAGCCCACCAGTTACCGCTCTGGGCACGGCATCTGGGCGAAAGGATAACGGGCGGTCGGGCGGGATCGGGGTGCAGAGTCATGAGGGTGCTGGGCTTACTCTGTGGGTGTCATGGGCGGGGCGGGCAGAAACGAAATTCAACCATCACTTGCGGGACATGTTTCGAGACCAGGTGTCGGTGAGAGACCAGGCACGTCAACTCGGGACAGCCCTACCTTTGACCCAAGACGTCTCTTTGCCGACAACCTCTGGCTTTACCTCCTACAATCCACGGTTCCTGAGGGTCGTCTTAGAAAATGCCCGCCGCTCTCAGTTTGTCGAGCTCTGCCTGCACCCCAGCCAGTCCCTGGCCGGTGTACAGAATTAACAGCCGCTCCCCAGTCAGGAAGCTGAGTGCCGGGTTGCGATACTTATTGTTGTAGACAGCGGCATTCGACGGGTCGTAGCCGTAGCGCGGAGCCAGCGTTTGCAGAATGACCTGCACTTCGCTTACCGCCGGCCCGGAGTAGGTGAAGTCCGCGTCCGACAGGTTATGCAGGGTGTATTCGGCCAGCAGGTTCATCTGGCCTTTCGCAAGCAGATCAATGTCGCCCAGTCTACGCAACACCGGCAATCGTAGGTGGCCTTGTGCATCGAGCACGAGGTACCCTGCTCGCAGCGGATCGATTTGCGCGAGGATCGCCGCCGCACGTAGCCAGTTCACGACCTTGTATTCATTCCCTGAAGTGGGCGCCGAGTGTGCGCAGGCCTGCGTGATCACGAACGCCGGAGCAAGTCCGCGCACCATCGCCTCCGCCACGCTCATGATGTGGTGTCCACCGGTCTTTGAATTGCCTGCGGCGCCATAGCTGTCGGTCACGCCGTTGCCTCCGAAGTTTAGTTCCTGGAACTCGGTGCCATCGGCATTCCACTGGAACACCATGCTCTTGGCCCAGTCATGCCAGATCGGTGCTCCCACAATCACATCTTGATCGACAAACACATCGCTTTGCGTGGCATCCGCGGATTGCTCGAACACTTCGCCCTCGACAACGGGGAAACCTCTGCGCGCGTGTCCATACCCGGCCCGGTACTGATGTGCCAGGTCCACATCAGAGATATCGTTGTTGGACTCGTGAACGGGCAGCCCACCGGGATAGGAGTGGTGTCCACCAAACACGCTGCCCGGCGCTGAGTAGAACGTCTGCGGAAGCTGTGGGCACGCGCTGCCGTCATTGACCAACGGCGGAAACACGCCGGCCAGCAATCCCCCAGGAAAGGTTGCGTTGTCGTTCGGGTCTACGAGTCCGACGGTGAGCAATTGCTGCAGAATGGCATTCTTCTTGTCGGCCGTCACTCCCGCGCGATGCTGCACGCAGGTGTGCGGATTGCTGATCGCCTCTAGCGTCTGGCTGCGCAGATTTTGGTCTCGCAAGCCCTGGCTCTGAGCGATCAGGAAACGAAACGCCGATTGGACGATCGGCGACTTCTGGCTAAGCGCCACCGCGTCGGCATTGCCTGCACCTGGGGATGTCTGCTGCGCGGCAGCGGGCAACGTAGTCACCAGCAAAGCGAGTGTGAAAAAACGGGCCTTCACAGGAAACACTCCTTCCATGCTTGGGATTGCTCGGCATGAGCCCACGGGACGTTTGTTAGACCCGCCCGCTTTTCCAGCGCTCCCGTCTCGGAGAGGAGAAAGCGTGCGCATCGGGATCTGGTTCTCAGTTTCCAGAGTCCGGCGTCGTCCCCACAGCCACAGACTGCCGGCTAACAACCGGTTTTAGCAGCTGCTCCCGGTTGCGTCGCAGATCGGCACCGGAGCGAGTTGTTGGATAGGGCTTGTCTCCCATCAGGCCCTGCCAGATGACCCGGTTGAACGCTTCCGGATCGACCCGATCTTCCTTGCTGAAATCGAAGCCCTTGGTTCTGGCCTCCCACCAAGCCGCGTCGTGGGTCGGTCTCGGCATCGACCCCACCGTTGTGACTGTGCTGGGCAGTGGAAGCGTTGTGTTGAAGAGCACCGGCGCCGGGGACGCGTTGAAGGTCCAGCTGGACTGATTGATGTCGAAAGCGTCGATCATGGGTGGGACGCCGGCGTCATGCACGCCCAGATTCTCCAATCCGAGCACTTCCTCGATGGTCCGAAGCATGTTCGGCGTCGCGTAGTGAGTCGACACGACGGCGCCATGCTTCAGATAAGGTCCAGCGATGAAACCCACACTGCGGTTCGCACTGACGTGGTCAGCGCCGTCCTGCGGGTCATCCTCGACAACAAAGATCAGGGTGCTCCTGGCATATGGGCTGTGAGCAATCCGGTCCACGAGCAGCCCGACGGCGTAGTCGTTGTCCGCTGCCTGGAGTTCGGGTGTGTTTACACCGTAGATTGCCGTGCCAAAGCTGCCGAAGTGATCGTGCGAGAAACGAACCAACGAAAGTGCCGGGAAGGTCTTGGTGTTAATTTGCTGCTGGAACTCGCGCGCCCACTCCTTGTACCGAAAAAAATCGGGGAAGGAATTGTCATAGCCCCGGAAGCAGAAGTCGGTTCTCGGGACCAGGGATGGATGCGCTGGAAAAGCAACCGGGACAGGCGGGTGGGCCGAGCACGGATCAACGATGTTTACGTCGACCTGAAACCCCCGGCCGAGATCGAGGAAAAATCCGTAGTTGCGAACCGACAGATGCGCACGAATCGCTGCGTCCCAAATGTAGCCGAGACCTTCCTCACCCTCGGGGCCATCGGCCGCGGCTTCGTTGGCTGTGCCGGGCAATAGGTTGGGATCATTGGGGTAGAGCGGTTGCCACGCTTGCCGCTCTGCGACCGTGGTCACTCCGACGTTGACGTTACGATCCGTACCTTCGCTGTCGTAGGCTGAGCCGCCCTTTCCGTAATTGATTACCTGGCTCTTCTCTTCGAAATCCAGGGTGCGAGCGGCGGTGGACCACTGCCAGCCATCCATGCTTCCATTCCCCGTGTCGTAGAAGTTATCGAAATCCACAAAATTGGAGGCGATGGCGTGCTGGTTCGGCGTGACCGACTGCGGAAACTGCGTTAGCGTTGGGTCCCCATTGCCAACCGGCAAATCGCCCAGCATCTGATCGTAGGTGCGGTTCTCTTTGACGATGTAGACGACGTGCCTGATGTGCCGACGCAAGAAACGTAGGGTTGCGGCGTCGTCTCGGCTGACCCGCAGGTTGAAGCCGTTGTTCTCCGCGACCAAACCAGTCAACTGCTGGAGATCGGTTCGGCTCGGCACGGGTAAAACCAGGAGACTGCCATGCATGTTTTGCCAAGCGTAGTTGTTTCCGGAACCGTTTTGTGCCTGAGCATTTTGGCAGGCCGACCCATAATTTCCGCCCGCGGCTACCAAGCGACAGTTCAACAGGTTGGGCCCGGTGTTGCTCTTGCCGTTGACAACATAGAGAGTCGTGCCATCCGGGCTGACGCTGACCGAGTTGGGCTGCCAGCCGGTCGGGATCAATCCGGCTACGGATGGCTCGTCACCAAGCCTGATGACAGCGACGTCATTGGTGCCGCCATTGGTGACGTAGGCGATCCTTTCGTCCGGTGAAAGTGCCACGCTGTTCGGATTGCTGCCCTTCGGCACCGTGCTTTCGCCGCCGAATAAGCCCTTGGGTGCACTGGTGTTGACTTTGCCGACGACGACATTCGCAACTGTGTCGATGATCTCGAGGGCGTCGGCATTGTCCACCGCAACGTACAGCTTGCTCTGCGTCCTGTTCAAAATCATCTTGTTCGGATTGCCTTTGACTGGGATTCTGCTGGTGAGGGTCAGGGCACCCGCTGAAAGGTGGAGGACATCGATTTCGCGATCGCGTGCGCTTGAGACGTAGACGGTATCGCTACCCTTCACGGCCACCCCAAAGGGGAATTCGCCGCCCGCCACCCCAGACTGTGCCGGATCGATGATACCCGGGCGGAGATCGTATTCCGCCAGCACGACGCCATTGACAGCATCGACGGCGGTAACAGAATCGGTTTCCCAATTTGCCACGAGCAGGAGGCGGCCGTCGGCGGTAATACCCACGCCTGCGGCGGTAGGACCGATCTGCGTCTCCTGGTTCATGAGGTTGCCCTTGTGCCCGAGGGAAATCGGTGTACCCACTTCCGCCCACTGGCCGTTGCTCTGGGCGTACGTGTGAAGGTTATCGTCCGGTCCCCCGGCGATATAGAATTTGGCACCATCCGGGCTCCAGACCAGGCCCCCGAACGCTCTTGGGACGAGCACGACCTGTTTCTTGACCGGCGTGCGCGGCAACGATAGGTCGTACACGAAGACGTATTCGCTGGAATCCTGCGGTTGCACTTTGCCGCTTGCATCCCGCAGCTTGTTGAAACCGCTGGTCAGGATGAGCAAGGTCTTGCCGTCTGGACTCACCGCTGTCGTCTGAGCACCATCGACTGCGTGGTTTGGATAATCGGGCAAATCAACGGTCAGAGGTTGAAAAACCGACCCCGGTGCTGCGTCCGGAGTAATGGTTGCACCCGTCGGTAGAACATCCGATTGCGACGCCGCACGAGCGGCACGGCCAGCCAGGCTCGACACGGCCAAGGCAGCCGCAAAACAAACTGCGCGTAACAAATTGCAGTTCATGCGCTAATCCTCCTAGAAAAGACTCGTTGAGTGCTCGAAGACTAAGGGGTCCAGACGACAAGGGAACAAACACCAGAAACCTACCGCCCGCAAGCATAGGAGTTCAGTGTTGTGGGTAGATTACTGGATGATAAAAACTTATCCACAGGCCAGAGTGAATCACTCCGCGAACCGGGGCTCGGAAGGCATCAGTCACCGACGGCAAGGAGCATTACTAACCTGCAATCCAGCGGGCGGACCCACGCCGAATGTTGTCCTCGCCAAGCGGTTTGTCGGGAAAGTTACTAGGCGCTGACGCGATCCATTGGCCGTCGGTTTTTCATACCGAGTGCGGCCGTTTGGGCCGTCATTCCCCCAGCATCGGTTCGACCGAAATTACCGCCGCCCCGCAGATGCCCGGTCCCGGCTCCCCTCTGAGGATCCATGTTCAGACCACGTGCGGTCATTCGGTTGACAGCGAAATGGCTGATTCTCGTCCGAACAACTTGATGGGTGAGCGCAGCCGCACGATGGTGGATTTAACGAGAAATTCACATTCCCGCAATGCTTCAGTAACACGGCTTGCCTAGCCTTCCATCCGACTCACTCTGGCGTCTGACAACCCCCAAAACCTCAGGAGGCAAACCTAAATGGAACGTTACGCCGCACCGAAACACTCCAGCCGCGCGCCTTGGCGCTTGGCCTCGCTTTTGCTTGTGGTTGCGCTTTTTCTGATTCCACCCCACAGCACTGCCCAGGGCGGGAGAGCTCTTTCTCCTGACCCAAAACTAAGACCGATCCGGCACATCATCGTCATCTACCAAGAGAACTGGAGCTTCGATTCCCTATACGGCCTGTTCCCGGGAGCGAACGGACTCTTTCAGTCCTCGGCTGTGTCGCTCACGCAACGCGACCGTGTCACCGGCCAGCCCTACGCCTCACAACTCGGCCAACCGTTCGACCTGGTGTCCGGTTCGCTCTCGCTGACAACCCCACCGCAACCCATTAACACGAATCTCAGCCCGGCGCAGATCGATACCCGCTTTCCTGCCGGTCTCAATACCCTGCTCCCCTACAACATTGTCACGAAGACGAACCTTCAGGACTCGGATAAGACAGGCGACATCGTGCATCGCTTCTGGCACGAACAGTCACAAATCAACCACGGGAGCATGGATTGGTTCGCCACTTGGAGCGACAACCCCGGACTCGTCATGAGCTACTTTGACGCGACTAACCTGCCGGAGGGGAAACTGGCCCAGAACTATACGATGGACGATAACTTCTTCCATGCCGCCTTCGGTGGATCGTTCCTGAATCATCAGTTCCTAATCGCCGCCGCCGCCCCGGTCTATCCGAATGCCCCGGTCAGCATGCAGCCGACACTGGATGGCACTGGACAACTCGCTTTGAATGCCACGACCGCCAAGATCGTCCATGATGGCAATATCACCCCAATCGGCGGGCCCTCTTTCAGCATTCCGGGCACTACCTTCGACAAGAACTATGCCGTCAACACCATCTTCTCGGTAAATCTCGTTCCAGTTTTTTCCACCCTCGGCAGCCCGAGCCTGCTGCCCTCGCAGAATGACAGCGACCCTTCCGATCCGGCTCGACCGTACATCCCGACCATCGGAGACCGGCTGAGCGAAAAGCACGTGAGCTGGAAGTGGTACTCCGGTGGATGGGACAATGCACTCGCCAGCTCGGCCAGCAATCCCGCCAACAACGGAGTGGTTCCTCCGAACCCGCCCGTCGACCCACTCTTCCAATGGCATCACCAACCGCTTGCCTACTATGACAACTATGCTCCGTGGGAAAATGGCGAGCGCAATCCAGTTTCCGCTGCGCACTTGCAGGACGAGAACGACTTTTTTCTCGATTTGCAAAATCATGGTCTTCCAGCGGTTAGCTTCATCAAGCCGCTTGGCCCCAACAACGAGCACCCAGGCTACGCCGACCTGTTGCAGGGCCAGCAGCACGTCGCCGATATCGTGAATGCTCTGCGGGAAAGCGACTACTGGGAGCACAGTCTCATCATCGTGACCTACGATGAGCATGGTGGGCGCTGGGACCATGTGTCTCCGCCGACCAACAATGGCATTTGGGGGGATGGCTCGCGCGTTCCTGGAATTGTGATCGGCCCGTTTGCCAAGCGAGGTTTTGTGGATCACACCCAACACGACACTCTCTCGATTCTAAAGACAATCGAAAAGCGCTTCGGGCTGGCGCCTCTCAACAATTTTGACGCCCATGCCTCGTCGCTCGAGAGCAGCTTGAATCTCGACCGAGACTAGGGAGAGCTGGATTCCCGAGCATGGGCGTGAGCTGATGCCTCATAGGGTTTCATCAGGTCGTTCTTGAGAAAGGATCGCCTCGTCCCGCAATCCGCAAAGGTGAGCGCAAACGCAGGCGATCCGATTGTCAGGGTGGCGACCATCAGGGACACGATTCCGGATGGTCGACGATCGGTTCGATGAACCCCGTGCCCCGGGCGCAACCATTAAGCGGTGCCTTACGGCTGTGTCGACTTACGCTGCCGGTCCGGCGAATTTCGGCGTCTCCCTTCACCAAACCGGGACGGCGGCTGGTACATCGACGTTGCCCCTGATCGCATTCGAGCAGGAATTGCGGACCCGTCCGAACGCCCTCGGGCTCACTTGCAGTACGCCGCAGACAGCGGTCGACAGTTTAGTAACTACCCAGAGCGGCTTTGTTGGGTGGTCCGCTGCTGATATCGACGCTCGCGGCGTCCAGCGCTTCAGGGCACTCGACAGCATTAAGATTCAAGATTGCATGCCTTCATTCCTGCACCGTTTAAGGTGTGCACACCTTCAAAAACGAACGAATGACGTTCTGCAGATCGAGGACAGGGGGCTCCGCCCGTTTGGTCGCAATGCGGAAATTTCCAACCCATAACCCAAACGTCGCGTGTGCGCAAGTAGACAATGGGCCGGCGGCTGACTGCGTGATTTCCGAATTGCCGATGCTTCGCGATGTACTGTAGGCTCTGGACGCTTGAGGAATTGGTCGAGCAGACGTCGAAATAGAGAGGCCCTCAAATGAAAATGGCGCGCGTGATCCTGTTTACTGGCCAGATCGATGCGATGAGCAAATTCTACGGAGAAGGGCTGGGCCTCAAGCAGTTCACGAATGAAAAAGGCTGGCAGGAGTTTGCGGCAGGCGGCGCCCGATCGCACTGCATTCCGGCCCGTCATCGCCAGGTCGCAAGGGTCCGAAGATTGTATTCCACGCCAAGGACGTCGCGGCCCTGCGGGAAACGCTGGTGCGCGCGCAAGTTTCGGCAAGGTCCGGCAGGGGGAAATAGTTTGTCTTTGCGACGGTAAGGACCCGGACGGCAATCCCATTCAGTTGTCCGACCGCTGAAATCCAAATCAGGACACTACCCGAAAGACGGTGCGTTGGGATGGACCGGGCGATATACGGTGAGCGTCCGGCGGGACCGTCTGGACAGGGGATTAGGGAGGGAACACTCTGGCTTTGTGGGCAACGGTTGAAAGTGTCCACTTGGAGTTCACGATCATGTTTTTCTACTGGGCTTTCACATTGACCGTGATAGGCGCATTCTTCTCGCCGTTGGTGCCACTTGCCCAGTTTGCGGCTCAGGTGGCGTTGCTGGAGCGCTGGAGCTGCTGGCATTGCTGGGGTCGTTGTGGGATGGCCCAGTTGAAGTTCTCCGATCGGCGACAGCCAGTGCGCTCGTGCGTTGATGGTTCTAAAACCGATGCTTGAGTCCTTTGCCCAAGAAGGGACGAGTCCCATCGCATGATGGACTGATGAACAAGGGTGGTGTTGATGGGCGGACACGAGGAGCCCGAATCAAGACGGGTCCTAGCCGTAAGGCGGCAACAAAGAAGCACTGATGACACCGTTATGCCCTGAGGACATAAGATGTGGCGGTTTCTTGTGATGTCGAGAAAACGTGCAATTGCAGGTTCGCGCACTCGGCTTTGGCTACTTTGAGTATCGGGATGTCGGCTTCCGAGAGTGCGACCTTACGCAACGACTGCCGACACGCGCTCCATCGAGTTCGCCGGAGCCAGCACGATCAGGGCTACACCGATGATGACGAGCGCAGCCACCCCCCACAGTTCTCCGCGTGGGATCAGATTGCGGAATGCCTGCACCGCCATAAGCGCGGCGTGGGCAAAGCTCGACCATGCCGTGAAAGCAATCAGACTGCGATTCGCCGATGGGTTACGCGCTGCCAGCAGCAAGAAAATGCCGAGTGTGACATAAACGCTCAGCATCATCGCCAACGCGGGCTCTTGCCGCACAAACATCGTCAAGGGATAAACTAAACCGGAAAAGATCAAGCCCACCACGACCAACACAACCTTCAGCGCACGTTCTCGCCTCATGGTGCCCTCCTGGCAGAAAACTGAAACCAAAGAGTACACGTACACGCCCATCTCTGAGACCATTGAGAGGGAATGTTACGTCGAAGCGGAAGGGAAGGTCAATTGATAGACCTGTAGACGCAGCGATTCCGTAAGGCGCCATGTGCCCATCGGGTAGGGGGCTGATTTGACATCAGTTTGTGGCAGAAAAAAAAGTGGGGCGAGTTGGGAAGATAGGAATCGTCTGAAAACGGGAGTGCGCGATTGATTTTTCGGGTTGGAAGCAATAGGGCGACAGGACGTCTGGGCGGACGCCAGGAAAGAGGACCAGTCAGGTCGAAGGAGCCAGGCGCGGGATCAGCTGGAATTCGGGGAAAGAACGAGAAACCAGTAGGCTAAGCGCTTGGCCAGCTCCTGAAAGGTGTCACATTTTCGACGGGCATGGCTGCGGATTTGGCGGTGGTAGAAGACCAGGGACAGGGTATAGGCAAGAAACCGGATCATGGGCTGACCCGATCCAACATATACCTTCGCAAGTTCCTGAAAGATAAGATAACGGTACCATCCGGGCCTTTGGGAACGACGTAGAAGATCTTCGGCAAGGGCAACCTGCAGTTGGCGCACCACAGCGTACGCAGGTCCGAAAAGACGCGATTTTAACCTATCCAACAAAATCCACTTTTCATACCAATACGTTACTTGTGAGGGATCA
>WNFP01000023.1_pt1 | contig 108527 bp, 99 predicted proteins | sample 5400201 | NCBI WGS metagenome assembly WNFP01 (sample SAMN13153355, study PRJNA577476) | soil metagenome | isolation source: 115 cm saprolite under Madrone tree | place: USA:California | collected 2016-06-14
GTTTCCGCCCCCTTCGGAGAGCTGGTAGACATTTTGTCCGTCGGGGGATAATTTAGATTTTCAGGGCGCGGTACCCAAGTGGTAAGGGAGAGGTCTGCAAAACCTTTATACGTGAGTTCGATTCTCACCCGCGCCTCCAGCCTTTTATACTCGCTAAGATGCTGTGATACCAATCACTTACGCCCTACCGTGCGAGTTTCGGACGAAAGACGGGCAGGCCAAACACTGTCAGCAGGCTCCCACCCCCTAAATTTAGCACTGCGCCAACAACGATCAGAGTCACGTATCGGAGCCCAGCGAGGTGGCAGAACGTGAAAGCAGATGGCGGCTCCCAGAAGTCCTGCTTGGAGCCGTTAACGAGCCGGTAGTTGAAGATCGATGCCGCATTCAGGGCATTTGAAGTGAGCAAGACGAACGTGGCGAACACCCAGGCCTTTTCCGCACTCTGGACAATTCAGTGGTTCAATTCCACCAGTCGCCATCGATTTACACACCAGTCGGGCTTCGCCTCTTGAGAATACACCGTAGTTGACGCTAACAGGCGTTGAACGAAGAGCGCAACCGCCGGTTGTCGTCAGCCTGACAGGTACCTGAAGTCCGACGGTACGCATCCAACCGCATTGTGGCGGAGGTCCAAGTGAAGGAGCTGCCCAGAAACTACCGCTGGATTCTGACTTTGGCTCTGATGTGTGCTGCTGGCTTGTTCTCAAAGCCTGCCTTTGGCGCCTCACCTTCGGCCAGAAAGAGGTCCCGGTCGGATTGGAACATCGATGCGATCGGACATCGGAAGATTGCCTATATCAGTCCGAATTGGTATCCGATTGATAAAGAGAAAGAAATGGGCGAGACACAGTCCGCCATCCTGGAACAAGCCACCGCTCTTTTGTCGGATGACGGAACGATTGCGTACCTTGAGCGATTGGCTCAGGCGATAGCGCACAATTCAGATGCGCAGATTCCCATCACAATTCGGATAATTGACAGTACCGAGGCGTACGAAATCACGCTTCCCGGTGGTTACCAGTACATCGCTCGCGGACTTCTTCTCAGCGTCCAGAACGAAGGTGAATTGGCGAGCGCCCTTGCTCGTGGGATCGCTCACACAGCACTGCGCTCAGCGATGAGCGAGTTCATAACGGCTGAGCTGATGCACGCTGCGACCATCTCGCCGATCTTCGTAGGGCAGGACGCACCGATCAGCACTACATCCGATTCGGGGTCGGCGGTTCCTTTGACGCTCCGCAGGATGAAGCGAAAGGAGGAACTCGATGCAGACTACTTTGGGGTGCAGTATCTCTATAGGGCTGGTTATGACCCCGCATGTCTCATCCACTTTGTTCAGACGGCATGGGCCAAGGACGGCGCTTCTGGCAGTCCGACGGCAAACGCATTTAGTCCATTTCCTCGGCTACCCGATCGGCTGAAAGGTCTCGAAACGGAAGTCGGTGAAATTCTGCCGAAACGAGACGGGGCAGTTGCGACGACACCTGAGTTCAAGGAGTTCCACGAACATCTCCGGAGTTTGACGCCGGTCAAGTCAGAGCCAAAATCGCAGCCCAAGCTGAATCGCGTCGATTAGCACCGCTAACAATGATGGTTGACCAACATCGCGTTCGCACTCACTGACCCGGTCGGCAGTTCTCACTGAGCGTTATCGCATGGTTTCGCCAGTTGGCTCTGACGTTGAGTTAAGATCTGCTTTCAGAAGCGGATAGCTCAGGAGAGGAGAATTGTCAGTTGAGATTGGGCAGTTTTGATCTCGATCCGTTTTTTCTTCTCTGCGAGATCGAGCCGAACGCGTGCATAGCCGACATCGCTCCAGAGGCGTCCTTCGAGAGCGTGCAAATAACGTGTCGATTGGCTCGCGATCATACGCGGGGGGCGGCAAACGGCTATCGGACCTGTGGATTCCTGATGCAATCAGATGGGATGAGAAGGTCGATCCCCGATCACGGATGGCGTTAAGCTAGCGGTGAGCAACGCACTCAACGTGCAATCACATGAAAAGGAGATCGACCTTGAAGAAGCATAGCAAGTCTTCGCAGCGGAGTGAACCAACCTTGAAGCGGACGAAAGAAGATATGTCGCAATTTCTCAATCGCCTCGCCGTCGAGCAAGGTCTGCACCGACTTTGAGGCGGGGTTGGTGCAGATGGACGGGGAGGGCAATCCCGTACACTTGCTGGTGAACTACCCCCCGAAAGTGTCCGTCTCATCGCTGGTCAACTCCTTAAAGGGCGTTTCGAGCTACGTTCTACGACCCCAGTTGCCTCGCATCACCAAGGGCTACTGGAACAATGTACTGCGGTCGCCTTCTTACTTCGCCCCATCCTGTGGCGGCGCACCGCTCGACCGAATCCAACGCTACATCGAGCAGCAAGCGACACCTCTATAGTCCTGGCTTACCCCGGCCTGAATTCCGGGGCTTGCGCCACTCGCTGGTCAAATGGGGATGTTACAACAACAACCATGTTGAGCCGCCGCCAACTTCCCGGCTTTCATTGACTTGCTCTCTTTGGCGAACGTAAGATTTGCGCCAGTGATCGGTCAAACCATCTCGCACTACTGCATCGTCGAGAAGCTGGGCGGTGGCGGGATGGGTGTGGTCTACAAGGCCGAGGACATCGAACTCGGTCGCTTTGTCGCTTTGAAGTTCCTGCCTGAGGATGTTGCAAAAGACCCGCAAGCGCTGGAACGTTTTCGCAGAGAGGCGCGCGCCGCGTCGGCCCTGAACCATCCCAACATTTGCACCATATACGAAATCGCGAAATACCAGGGCCAGACGTTCATCGCCATGGAGTTTCTAGGCGGGATGACGTTGGCGCATCGCGTTGCGGGGCGGCCGCTGGATACCGAACCTCTTCTGTCACTGGCGATCGAAATTGCTGACGCGCTAGATGTCGCTCACGCTGCCGGCATCGTGCATCGCGATGTCAAGTCTGCGAACATCTTCGTTACCAAGCGAGGGCACGCCAAGATTCTGGATTTCGGGTTGGCCAAGGTTACGATTCGTACCAATTCTCCCAACCAAATAGCTGCGCAGCATTCCCAGACCGCCTCTACTCTTGCTGCGGAACATCTCACAAAGTCGGGCGCGGCTTTGGGCACGATTGCGTACATGTCACCAGAACAGGTGCTGGGCAAGCCATTGGACGCTCGCACCGACTTGTTCTCCTTTGGGGTTGTGCTCTACGAGATGGCGACCGGAATCCTACCGTTCACCGGCGATACGGCCGGGGCCATCTTTGACGCTATCCTACATAAGCCACCCAGCCCCGCTGTGCGTTTGAACCCGGAACTGCTCACGGAGCTGGACCACATCATCAACAAAGCCCTGCAGAAGGATCGGGGGATGAGGTATCAGCACGCCTCGGAAATGAAAGCTGACCTAACTCGGACACGGCGAGATAACGGTTCTGCGGGCACAGGTAGGGCAGATCGCCGAAACGCGGCCCCAGCGCTGGAAGGTAGGCGGAGGCTCCGCCCAGAGGCCATCGACTCGCTCGTGGTGCTGCCATTTGTGAACGAGAGCGGCGACCCGGATGCTGATTACCTAGGTCAAGGAATCGCCGAGACAATTATCAACACGCTTTCTCAGATCAGAAAGCTGCGCGTCGTTCCTCGAGCCACGGCGTTCTATTTCAAAGGGCCAAAGGCAAACCCTCAAGCAGTGGCAAGTGCTCTCCACGTGCGGGCGGTGCTTACGGGACGGGTGCTTCAACGAGGCGAGAGCCTCATTGTCAGCGCGGAGCTGATCGACACGGCCACGGACGCCCAGTTATGGGATGCACGCTACGGCCGCAAGCTGGCTGATATCTTTGATGTGCAGGAGGAAATCGCCAGAGAAATTTCTGAACGCCTGCGGTTGCAGCTAACACGGCAGGAAAAGAAACGGCTCGTAAAACGCCCAACCCTGAGCCGCGAGGCTTATCAACTCTACCTGCGCGGTAGCTTCCATTCGGAGAAATTATCCCCGACGACTTTCAAAAGTGTTTGCATTACTGTCGCCAGGCTCTCGAGCTCGATCCAGCTTATGCCACGGCTCACGCGCGCACATCTGCGGCATATTTGGCGATGGGGCTTTTTGGGTATATCAGGTCCTTGTGACGCGTTTGCGTGCGCCAAGGCGGCCGCCCTTAAGGCAGTGGAAACCGATGGAGCTCTGGCGGAGGCGCACTTGGCTCTGGGTTATGTACTGCTCTATTTCGAATGGGATTGGCCGGGAGCCGAGAAGGAAATTAGGCAGGCGATTGAAATCAGTCCGAACTCGTCGGACGTGCACTTGGGACTTGCCGGCTGGTTTGTCGTCATGGGTCGCTATGATGACATGGTGAATGAGGCCCAGATTGCGGTTCAACTGGATCCGCTCTCGGTGAACGCCATCTTTAGGCTGGGTACAGGCTTCTATGAATGCCGCCGTTATGCCGAGGCCGAGGAACAGTTCCAGAAGACCCTGAAGCTGCATCCCGGCTTCGACTTCGCTGCCTATGTCCTTGCCATGGTGTATGGCGTCCAAGGAAGGCATGAGGAGGCCCTCCGCATGATGGCTACCGCATCCGACACCCCGATTACGCGGGCATACATGGCGCTGGCGCATGTTCGGGCGGGCGACCGGGAAAAGGCCTTGGAGATCGTTCACGAGGCTGAGCGCCACCCTCGGCAGGACTTCGCTGCACTTGTGCTCTCAGTCGTGCACGGTTTTCTCGGTGAAGAGGACGAGGCGATAACAATCCTAGAGAGGCTGTTTGAAGAGCGATTGCCGGCGCTAGTGTATCTGAACGGCAGGACATACGCTCCACTGCGCGGCTCGCCCCGCTTCCAAAAACTCACGGGTCGCGTTGGACTGCCGCAGCCGCTAAGGCAGGTCTAACACAGCAGGAAGTTAAGCGACTCATCCAGCGTTTCTGACACTCGGAAAAACAGCGACCCCGAGATCCCAATACCAATGCTTAAGCAAGCGATCCGAGTACAGCACTCGCGTCTTCTCGCCAGACATTCTGAATGCTCGACAATCCAGAGAATAAGCTCTATAAACGACGCGACGAAGGAGCGCAGCCAGTTTATGAAGAGACTTGCGATTCTCGGTCTGGTCTACGTCATCGGCGGCATTTCAGGCGTCATCTTCCAGTCCGTAACCTCCGGCGCGGAAGATCGAGGTCGAATAGCGGTGCTTGAGAGTGAGCTAAAGTCTCGCAACGACAAGCTCGACAAATGCACGGAGGCCTTGATCAATGGCTTGCATCCGAACGCTCCGCAGACTGCGGCTCCGGCGACAACAACCAGTCCGAAGTGAAAACATTGCCCACGCGTTCGGCGCGAGGTTGGTGGATACCTCTTTGAAACAGGCAATGACGCTTCAGAACCCCCTCATTGAGTGCAATCGCTATGTTTCGCCAATGATTTGAACGTAGCCCTTATCCCGCTTAATCCTTAGTCAATCACTCAATCCTGTGTCACACGGAGCGGGCGTGAGGCCGCAATGCGCTGCAACTCCTCGCGTAGAGAGCCGTCGTTAGGAATGAAACTTTGTTCTCTCGGCAGGTACAGTCCCGCACAATTGGCATCGAGCATTTCAGGGCAGAGCTTTGCAAGCACACCATACTCGAGTTCGAGGTCGGTCCCACCTTTGACGTAATCAACTGCCGTCCACGCCGTGCGCTCAGCCCACGCTTGCCGTTGACTTGCCTTTGGCAGCGATCTTCCAAATTCTTCCGGGAACTCGCCTTCGCCGTAAGGCTTTGTGTAGTTCAGAAAACTAAGCGTGTAGGGGCCAGCTTTCATTAGGGTTAATAGTGCCGCTTGGAACACGAAGTGCTTCGACTCTTTACCGCCAGCGAAAGAAGCTCCGAAAGCTTTCTCCGCCGCCGATCGAATTTGATCTAGCGTAAGGAACCGCGATTCAAGGAGCAGTAGCACCATCGAGACAGGATCGTCAGCGTCTCCGTCAGGAGACTTCCCAGATCGCAGAATGGCAGCCAAAGCCTTCTTAAGATTCAGCTTCATGGCTGAGCGTCCGAATTATAGCCAGAGTCTCGGTGCTTCGCGCCCCAACAACTGATGAACGGATGAACCAGGCCTTCTCGTTCAGAACCGTTTGGTTATGAGCGTAAAGGCGATGTTGCAACCGCTATCGGGCAGTCGGTGGGGATGCAGGTGCCAATCCCGGCGATTCAGCTGCAGGTTGCGACCTCGGCGGACTGACCAACGACGAAACAAACGCCCCTACCGAATACGCGACTCCCCGAATAAAGGCAATCGTGAACACAAGGAAGTTCCGGCATCCAAACTCTCGCACTCCGCTATCACAATCAGTGCCGGAAAAGTGAGACCATACGCTCCTGCCAGCCAAGACACTCTGGCCACCGCCTACCATCAGCTCTGGGACAAATATCATTCCGAACCAAAGACTAGGAAGAATCCACGTCCATTTTGAGGCGTTCGCCCTCCAAGTTCGCCACATACCGAAGCCAATAAGCCCCGCCAGCAAGACGCTTAAGCTCCATTCCTTCCAAACAATGGCCGCTATCGAATGCGGATGGAACGCCTTTCCTACCCCGCTCTCCAATACCGCCGTTCCGATGAGCGCGACAAACGTATTGAGAATCAACGCCCCGCAGAACTTTAGCGCCCGTAGCATTTGGCGGCTGATCTTCCATGTTCGGAACGTCAGTTGTTCACAAATCTAGATGAAAACGCAATGTTCTTGACGAAACCAGGCGACAGCACCACTTGAGAACTGCTGGCCTTGCGTCACCATGCCCTGTCCTTGACTATCGATCGTTGTTCGCGACGGTTCTGATCGACCGATGACTGAATGACATCTCGGAGTCGGCGCTCGTGGTCTTCATCGATCGTAACGAACCGGAACGGCTGCAGACTACCGGAGACCGAGGGCAACATCTCTGCTGTGCCAAGCACTGTCCCCGCGTCCGTCAGAAACATCAACTTGACGCGAGAGCCCTGATCCAGAGGGCTCGACAAGTACAGCAGTCCGCCGGTGACGGAAATGACCTGTAACTTGCCACGAACGCGGCGTCCGTTCTGAAAGCGAAGAACAGCCGGAGTCGTGTGCGCAAATTGCAATCGCGGTGATCGCCAATGGGCTTCGGTTTGCAAGCTGAGTCGCCTCAAACCCATTATGTTCCAGTGCTTGGAAACATAGGACATTACGGAAGGACCTGCCCGCATCGACGGCAAATGATACCGTTATGACAACGTGGCATGAGCACGAAACCCTAGCTAGAGGAGCTCTCGATTTCTTTCCTAGGCTCCGCTGCTCCCACGGATGGGTTTGCGCTCGACAGCGCAATTTTCGACTGGTGATATGTGTTGGCAATCCAGATTGGACAGAAAAAGCCAGCGGAGTCCTTCAGTCAGCCGAGTCTTTTATTTAGCTGTTGAAACATCGCCACGCTCAAGATTCACACGAACCGTAACCAAAAGAGATGACCTACTTCAAGTGCAAATGCGTAATCGCCTGTTGAACAACAACTGTAAGAGGTTAGGATTGTCAAGGAACTGGTGCCATTTTCATGAGCTTTCGCGGGCCGAAGGCCCTAACAGGACACTGAGCGAAATCGCCTTGTTATCAGAAGCAATCTTAAAGCGGCACGATTTCGCAGTGCTTCTCACTGCCGGAGCTTCATGATAGTCGTTCGCAGAAGGAGTTTACGATGATGGTATCGGTCTTTGTCGGCACAAGTGTCGATGGATTCATTGCGCGACCGAACGGTGATCTTGACTTTCTACCGCCGGGCGGCGGCGAACCCCACGGCTACAACGAGTTTATAGCAACTGTCGACGCGATTGTCATTGGTCGCAAGACGTTTGAGACGGTTAGGGGTATGGAACAGTGGCCCTATGCCGACAAGCGAGTGGTGGTGCTGAGCAGTCACCGCGTCGATTTGTCCGCAGCTCGCGGAGTTGTGGAACAGATGGCTGGACCTCCGACTGACATTCTGTCGCAGCTTGCTGGCAGCGGTACCCGCCACGTCTACGTAGACGGCGGAATCACGATTCAAGGATTCCTGCGCGCTAGGCTCATTCAACGCCTCGTCATCACTCGCGTGCCGGTCCTCATTGGTGACGGGATTCCTCTTTTTGGCGCCCTGCCGCGCGACATTCGACTCTGTCACGTAGCCACGCGGCACTATCCTAGCGGCTTGGTTCAGAGCGAATATCACCTTGCTCCCCTATAGTCGGGCGAGTACGGCAGCCTTGAACCTTGCTCACCTAAACTAAGCGTAGCTGGTGAAACTAGATGATCATGAATCGAGCGTCCACGTTACTTTCGGCTAACTCTTGTGACACCCCCTCCACACTCACTGGCTCCGGTCCGCCAAATTCTCGGTTCATGAAATTGATTACAACGCTAAAACGAGGAAGAAAAGGCGCTGGTCGTCCGATTCGGCCCCCTGGTTAGAACAGCAGGCATGGAAGGTACAGTCGCACTAGAGGCGATGCGAGATCGTGTCTTGAAGTACGCGATCGCAAGAAGGATGCCGATCAACAAATCGCTCCCGCCGAAGACGAGGTCCGACGCGTGCATTCGACCTTGCAGGACTAAGACGACCACAGCAGCACTGTAACTGAGTTTTTCAAGCACCGAAGGATCGGGAACGAGAACCCATTGGCGGTGGAGCTGCGCTGTCGGGGTTGCCCGTCACGCCTCCCGGTCGAAAGTTTCGTCGTAGTTCAACGGCAAATGCTGCGACGAGTTCTTGCCCAAACGGGTCAGCTTGCAAGTCGCTGGATTATCGCCCGCCCGAGGAGACCAACCGCAATCCATTCAAGAGCACTCGTGAGCACCAGCCAAGCGTTAAACATCCAGAACACCAATGAAGATGGGCCGAGGCCCACATGCCGCACCCACCTAGCAGCGAACATACCCGGATAGTTCGTGTCCACTGCGAGAAAAGGTTTGCCGCTGTAGATCACAAATATCATCCAGACAGCGCCAGCGAGTCCGAGAATGACTATCCATCTCTTCATGCCGTAGCCTTAGTCGCATTTACTTCCAATCATGCCACCAGTTCTTCCAGATCCACAACCTCATCTGTATAGCTGGTCCCAACGCCGCTGGCTTTGTGATTGTGGCCAGATCTGGAACGCATTCGAAACGGCAGGCGTCTGTCCCGCCTGCCTTCACTCGTGGGATTCGACCCAGTGTCTTTCGTGTGCCTGCTGGCCACCGCACTCCGAGTGATGTGCGCACTTTGGACATAACGAAGCCTATGAGTTTTTGGTCGCCGGTCCCCTAGTCGAGCATCAGGCCGAGGGCACAGGCGATCTGACAAAAAGCGGACAAAACCGAGTTTTTGCCAACGCTTGCAGTTGATTCCGCTGATTCTTATTGGCGCTCGATCAGGGTCTGCAAAACCTTTATACGTGAGTTCGATTCTCACCCGCGTCGCCAGTCTTTTCAACGTAGCGTCGATGTGCAACCCGGTCCAACCCGACCATGCTGGTCAGCCTCTGGCGTTTCGGCGAGCCGACAATCTGATCACCGAGGTCGGTAGAGTGCCTGGGTTGCACCATTTCGACCAAGACCATTCGAGTTTCCGCGGCACTGCCCACTTCTTGCAGAAACGCGATGCGGACTCCGCGCACGCCGTCTCGGGTTGTGAGGCGCACGTGAAAGCCCAGACGGTCAACCGATGTCATCTTAGCCTGCTGGGACTCGATGCCTGCAAATGTCCGGGCTAGCAGGACGAGCGCATCGTTGTGGTCTGTATTCATGTGCTCAAGGATTTCCGTCATCGAGTCAGCGAGAGGGTCTGGCCGCGCAAGGCTATATTCAGAAGCGGATACCCAGCCCATCACTCCAAACCCACCCACGTAATAAACATCCACGACCTCCATGCGGTAAAAAGAAAAATCTTCAAAATCAACCCAATATTTGCTGTTGGCGTGGCGAGCCAGGTAGAGGTTCCGCGCCACCGCCACCTCGGGCTCCGGTATTGCGGGGACAGTCCCCAGTAATGTGACCCGGGATGAGCCGAGCGGATCGCCGTCACCGTCAGGCTGGGTCACGAGCAAGCTGGCACGTGAGTCGGCCTGTAGATTTTGGGTATGCATTGCCATTGTGCTGATCAGGAAGATGGGACGTCCGTGATCGTCTAACCCGTAGGGCATCACGGATCCGAAGGGGAACCCAGGCTGTTTGCGCGAAAGGCTCGAAAGGCTGCCGATGCGGCCCACATGCAATAAGGTGCGCGCACGCTCGGAGAACGAAGGCTCGGGGACCGAAGGCTGATCCGCCGATGGCCCGGTGTTGGCATGCTTTCTGATGGATGAGGAAGACATCATCGCCGTCTCCTGGCAGCTTAGACAATGCCGAGCGGGCGACTCAGCGTTCGCCCTCGTTCACGAAGCCATACACGGACCTGGTCAGTGCGGCTGCCAATCGAAAAGATTCCGGCCCCCTGACCAACGTCGAATCCGAAGGGCGGACTTGCAAATCTCAGGCGACGGAACGCTTCTCGATAAGCTCCAGTGCCTCAGCAATCGACTTGAGGCAATCAACAATTGCGCGATGCGCCGTCTGGGTGCCTGCGGCCTCGATGGTGGGAGAGACACAAAGGTTGCCAGGTCCCGGGTCCCGTAGCGCAACTTCAACGGCATGAATCTTGTCACGTACTTGCGTGAGGGCTGTGGACATTGCAAAACTCCTCTCCAAAGAGGGGAAATAGTCATTCCAGTGTACAGCAGCCTCTTTCCAGGCACCGCTCGCAAGCAGCTTGCTTACGGGGGGCGCGCGATCGCGTCTGGCCTTTACGGCCCGGCGTAGTAGCCCTCCCTGGTCTGCACGACGAGATCCTTCGGCTTCGCTGCAAGTTGGATCTTGTGGTAGCCTCCTTCCGGCGCACCTCCCCGTTCGGGCGTGTATCCGAGATTGTACTGGTTTCTCAACTCTTCTTCGATCTGCGCGTAAATCTGATCGACGGTCTGCTTCTTCGAGACTTCGAAAAACCGGCCACCGGTCTGTTTCGAGATGCGCTCGAGAATCTTCTTGCCGTCGGGCCGGGGTCCCTCCGGAGGTCTGTGACCTCCGCCCCCGTGCCGACCCATACCACCGCCGCCCAGGGGGCCGCCCATCCCGAACCCGCCCCGACGCTCGCCGTAGCTCTCCTCATCTTTATAGAGGATCGAATACACCGCGCTATCGGCCTTCTGAGCGGTTTCGATGGCGGTTTCCAGGCTCTCCTTGCTGCCCCGATCGACGCCGTCGGAGAGCACGATCACCGCCTTGCGACCGGGCTGCTTCTTCATCAGTTCATCGGAGGCGAGGTAAATGGCGTCGTAGAGCAGCGTTCCGCCGCCCATGCGATGTCTGCCCTGGCCGCCGCGGCCTTGGTCGCCACCCTGGTCGGAAGGATCGCCGCCGCTGGTTCGAGTCAATTGTGGAGTCGTCAGAGATGCCAGAGCGGCCTCCAACTTCTCGTGCGAGGAGGTGAGGTCCTGCAGAAGTTCGACTTCGCGATCAAAGTGAATGATGAACGCCTTGTCGCGGTCGGCGCGCACCATCTGTTCAAGGAAACCATGACTCGCGCTCCGTTCCTGGTCGAGCACCCGGCGCTGGCTCATACTGGTGTCAACCAGTAGCCCGAGAGTGAGCGGCAGGTCGGCTTCGCGGGTGAAATAGTGGATGACCTGCGGGCGTCCGTCTTCGGAAAGCGCGAAATCATCTTTCGTAAGGCTGTTGACGATCCTGCCGTGCTTGTCCCGCACGCTCGCCAGAACATTGACCACCTTAACCTGCACCGAAAGGGTGGTCGCCGGCTGCGTCTGTGGAGCGGACGAAGAAACGGGGGGACCGCTATTGCCGGTTGGTGTGGACTGCGCGCACGTGACAACCGGGCAGAGAGCAGTCCCGAGCCCCAGAACAAGTGCGCGAAGTTCGCGAACTGCGTGTGAAATCCTGGTAAGACCCATTGTTCACTCTCGGGACGACTATGGGGCGGGATGGATAGTCGCCTCACTAGGCGGTTTGTTCCCAAGGGTGAGAACCTGGTCCGGGCGGGATTGGTTGTTTCCGACTGCGCGTAAAAGTTTGTAAAGATTGCTTGCAGGACTCAAACCGACGATCCCGTCAGAACAACGCAGCCTGCTCGAGGGCTGGAACTCGGCAAACCGACGTCGGGAGCAGGCGGCATCGCTTTTAGCGAGAGCAGCCCGCTCGGAAATTCCCAAGCCCGGTTCGGAACGCGCCCTGATTGACCTGCTTACGAAGCGCGCAAGTCGCGCCGGACCAAGGCTGAATCGAGGAAGAAGCCGAGTCCGAGCGTGAACGGGATAGCGCCAAAAGAAGCAGCCACCAGAGCATCGGGCTCGACCCGCGCGATCAAGGCGAAGGTAGTGCTGTAGCCAATTGCCGCGGCTACGAGAAGGATTCCCGCGCGGCGTGAGCGCGCCGTTTGCGACAGCTCGGGCTCCATCGGCACGTTGACGCCCCGCGCAATCGCCGCCAGTCGTTCGTCGGTCCGCAGTTTGTTGACACGATAATAGGCGTAAAGTCCCATTCCAATGATCGGAATGCTGAATAGCATTACCACCGCCGCCAGACCCGTGATATCTCCCATACATTCGCTCCTTCTACGGCGCTCGCATCGCGTCGCGCTTTCCTGGAAAGCAGTCCCGATCCAAGATACGGAGACAAGCCCAGGAAAGTTCCGAGGACAACCTCTGAGTTTTTCGAGGAGAGGGCGCTATAGAGGCCTCCTGCCTATGGAAGGCAGTGTGGTCCCGATTCGGACCGTCAAAAAAGCCCGCGACCGAAATCGCGGGCATTGGGCGGGTTGCGCAGGTATCAGAAATAGAACTTGGCGCCGAGCTGAACAACGCGCGGGCCGCCGACCCCGGAGTATTGCGAACTGTATCGACCAAAGCCGCTGTTCTTACTGATCGACATGGGCGTATAGGTGCCCGAACCCGCGTCGTAGGTGGGCAGTGTCAGATTCGCTGAGATGGCTTTGTCCTGGAAGTTGGGGTGGTTAAAGATGTTAAAGGCCTCCAGCCGCAGCTGGAAGGAGCACCTCTCGCCGACCGGAATGTTCTTGAACAGGGACATGTCCCAGTTCTGCATTCCTCCTCCGCGAATGCTGCCCCGCGACCCTGTAAAGGGAACCCCGATTTTGGGAAGTCGGAGGTTCCCGCCTGCATCCAGGCCGACCCAGGCGGGCGGGAGCTTGCCCCATTGGTTGGAACCGGTCAACTGGTTTGCTGGAACCCAGATCGCCAAGCTGCCATTCTGGGGATAGTCCTGCAACGGGGCACCGGTCATGAATTGCGTTACGCCGGACAGCTGGAAGTTGTCTGTGAAGTACGAGAGCCACCTGGGGCCGCCCAAGTGTTTGGTGACGCCTGGCAAGTCGTAAACATAATTCACCGCGATCACGTGCGTACGATCCCAGCTAGCCGTCCGATAATCGAGCAGACGGGTCAATTGCGTGTACTGCCAGTCTTCGTCCGCGTTAGCGGTTGTCAGCGATTTCGACCAGGTGTAGGCAGCGCCGAAGGTCAGCCCTTTGCTGAAGCGACGCTGCACCGACAGCTGCAGGGAGTTGTAGTTGGCGGTACCGTCGAACTTGTAGTACTCGATGTTGCCGTATCCCTGGTAGGGCACGAGATAGTTGGTCGGATAGGCGTACTGGCCACTAAAGTTGTAGCCGGCCGCGGCGTACTCCGAGGGCAGGTTGGGCTCCACAGCGGGCACGATGCCGCCCGCGAAGTTTGCAGGGTTTTGCGCGGCCGCGGTGAAAGTCGTGCCAAACGGAATCGCATTGAGGTCGCGAGCGGTCACCAGATGGCGGGACTGCGTGCCGACGTAGGCGAGATCCAGGGTTGTGCTCCGACCGAGTTCATGCTGTAGACCGAGGCTGAAGCTGTACACGACCGGTACCTTTCCGGATTGGTCGGCTCCGTAGATGCTGTTGAGAACCCCGGGCGAGCCTTGAGGCAGGTTGGCGATATCCAGCATGTTGCCGTTCGACAGGCTGGGCGTGACTACGTTGGCCGGGTCACCGAAGACCGTATTGAAGACCAGGTTGCCCTGCTCTCGGTCGTGGGCCGTGCCAAAGCCACCGCGTAGCACAGTTTTATGATCGGGGGTCAAATCCCAGGCGAAGCCCAGTCGCGGCTCAGGCATCAGGCCGCGGCCCTTCCAGCCCCCTTTTGGCAAAGTCTTCTGGTTGCTGAAGCCCATTCCTTCGAGCGGATTGCCGCTGTTGGGAACGATTGAGCCATCGGGCGCAATCTGGACGGCCTTGGTTCGGTCGTACAGAGCGGGCACGAACAGTGCAATCTGATTCTTCGCATCGTACTGCGGCGGGATCCACGCAAAACGCATTCCGTAATCGAGCGTCAAGCGAGTGTTCACCTTCCAGGTATCCTGGGCGTAGAACTCCAGCTGGTTGTAACGGAAGTAGCCGATCGGACGCGTGCTGGTCTGATCGAAAGAAGTGAAGTAGCCCAGCAGTGCGCTGGCATACGACATACCATGCGCACAGGTCGAACCATCGGAGGTCGCGCAGTTGTTGAAGGAGAACTGCCCGTTCGAGTTACCCCAGGCAATCTGGTCCTTGCGGCTGCGCTGGTAGAAGACCCCGAACTTGAGGGCGTGGTTGCTCTTGACCCAAGTGAGATTGTCGTTGAAGTTGATGGTGGTATTGGCCTGATGCCACGGATTCGCGCCGAAGTAGGACCATGGGAATCCTGTAAACGAGCCGTTGGTGTCGCTGAAGCTCATGTCGGGGATGTTGGTGCTGCTCGTGACCGGATAGAGCATCGGCAGAGAGATCCCGTTCTTTCCCAGTGAGAGGTTCCCGTGGTTCCCCTCCCAGCTGGAGCGCACCACGCTGGGCCCAACCGACACCTCGTTCAAGAGCGTGGGGGTGAGGGTGCTCACCAGGCTCAGCGAGAGGTTCCACGATGGCTGCTGGTTGCTGCAGCCGCCCGTGAGCTGGAGTTGTCCCATACAGTTCAGGTTCCAGGTCTGCATGGGCGACGTCGTACTCTGGGTGTTGTTGATCCACCGACCGTAGAACCGGTTCTTGTCGTTGACCTGGTAGTCGAGGCGCAGAATGTCCTCGCGGCGAGGATTGCTGTAGGAGAGTTGCGTGGCGTAATTGGCCGCCGTGGGTGCCGCCCCCGCGACATTCGGGAGAGCATAGAGAGACAGGATCTTAGAGACGTTATTGAAGATCGCCTGCTGGTCCGCGCTGAGCGAGGCGGGATCGATCTTGTTGTTGGGGAAGGCTTGTCCGGTCGTCGGGTTGTACACACAGCCCTGGGCAGGCGTGGCAGTGCAGTTCAGGAATGGTACGGGGTTGTGCGTCGAAGGGTCCAGCGCCGTGGTCCCGGTAAGAATGTCGCCCGAGAAATCGCCCGCTCTCTCCAGCGCCGTGGGTGTTCGAAATTGATCGATCCCACCCGACGGGACCAACTGCCGGTAATATTCCTGCCCCCAGAAGAAGAAAAGCTTGTCCCGGTTCTTGTTGAGGTTCGTTCCAGGAATCAAGACCGGTCCGCCGATCTGGTAGCCGAAGTAGTTGTAGCGATACAGGGCGATCGGAGTGGCAGGAGTGTTATTGTTGGCAAACCAGTTGTTGGCGTTCAGACTCTCGTTGCGATGGAACCAGCGGCCGTTGCCGTGGAACTGGTTGCTCCCGCTCTTGGTGACCACGGAAATCTGCCCACCACCGGCTTTGCCGAATTCCGCCTGGTAGTTGGAAGTCAGAATTTTCACTTCCTCGATGGCGTCCGTGTTGATGGTGACATGCGTGCCGCCGTTGTTGCCGGTGTCAACGTTGGAGGCGCCGTCGATGGTGAACTCATGCTGGTTGGCGCGTGTGCCGTTGACGTTGAATTGATCGAGGCCGCCGGTGCCCGATGAGGAGCCATTGAAGGTGCTGACGACGCCGGGTATCAGCTTCATGTAGTCGAGTACCATCCGGCCGTTGAGGGCGACGTCGTTGAGCTGCTTGCCCGTGATCAAATCTGACCGCTCGCCGGAGTTCGACTGCAGCTGGAGTTCGCCCGCGTCGGCACTCACGCTCACCACGTCGGTCGTGCCACCCACGGCGAGGACCATTTCGCCCGCGTCCAGGCGATCGCCCGCATTCAGGATCACATTGGTCTTCTCCAGCTTTTTGAAACCCTTCACCTCGACCGTAATCTGGTACGTCGACGGAGGCAGATTGGGCACTACGAATACGCCCGATCCGTTGCTGGAGACATTTCTCGTGACCCCGATGCTGTTGCTGGTCACGGTGACGCTGGCATCACTCACCATGGCGCCACTGGAGTCTTTCACGCTTCCGGAAATGGAACCGGATGTAACCTGAGCGGCGACCGCCGCTGACAGCAGGCACACCATCAGAGCGACAAAAATGCCGCAGCCAGCCACCCGAGAAGTTCTGCGGACAAGTGAGCGGGACATGTTGATTCTCCTCACGCGATCGGATAGGAACACTCGCCATCAGGCGACGAGAGTGCGTGGTTCAAAGGACGCAAGATGATATGCGGAACGGGTCGGGAAGTCTGTTATGCAGTGGCTTGGTCGATTGATAATACTTTCGTATAGCTTTAGCTGGGCAAACCGCCACTCTCCAGCAAGCGGTCGGGACTCAATATCCGGCGCTTTGCTCCGATGTGGCTGCACTGCAAGCTGTTGGGCTCGCGACCGGTCCCCGCCTGGGGCGCGCTTCATCCGCGGTTCGCATCGGCTCAATCGAGAGAAATGATGCCCCGCTGGACGGCCGCAGTGGCGGCCTCGGTTCGATCCCGCACGTTCAGCTTTTCGAGCACGTGGCTGACGTGCAGCTTTACCGTGACTTCGGCGATGTTGAGCACAGTGGCAATTTCCTTGTTGCCGCAGCCCTTTGCAACCATGCGCAGCACTTCCACCTCACGACCGGTCAGGGAACGGTGTGACATCCGCTCTGCCAGATGCGAGGCCACGATGGGATCGAGGTGGCGCTTGCCCTCATGCACTTCGCGAATGGCACGCAACAGGTCTTCGCGCATCACGCTTTTCAACACATACCCGCGGGCGCCGGCTTGCATGGCGCGGTAGATTTCTTCCTCGCCCGAGTGCGTGGAAAGCATCAGGATGCAGGCGTCGGGAAATTCGCGCAGGATCGCGGCCGTCGCATCGCTGCCACTCATTCCCGGCAAGCGGACGTCCATGATCACGAGGTTAGGCCGGTGCTTGCGGTAGGCCTCCAGCGCGGCTTGGCCGTTGCCCACCTCGGCGACCACCTCCATGTCGGGCTCCACGTTGAGGGACGCGGTCAAGCCCATCCGCACCATGAAGTGATCGTCAACGACCAGAATATGTATTGGCTTTGAGATCTTCATCGATCACGGTCCGGGGGTTTACCAGAACTTCGACAGAAATGCGAGTGCCACGCCCGGGTTCACTCTGCACTTTGAGTTCACTCCCCATCGACTGCGCGCGCTCCCGCATGTCGAGCAGCCCGAAGTGTCCCGCCCGAGAGCCCTCGCTGGCCGCGAAGCCTTGGCCGTTATCGCTCACCTGCAGGCAAGCCGAGGTCGGCGCATAGCGTAACTCGATCGCGACCTGGGTGGCCTTGCCGTGCTTGACCGCGTTTGCAACCGCTTCCTGACCGATGCGCAGCAAATTCATCTCGATCGGCCCTGGAAGACGCACGGGGCTGCCCTTGATCGCAACCTCGATGTTCACGCGATCGGGGGGTGCGAGCGGCTGGACAATCTGTGTCAACGCCGAGACCAGGTCGCCGTCCTCCAGCAACTGGCAGCGCAGATCCCACACCGAGCGGCGAGCCTCGATCATGCTGTGGCGGCTCATGTTGCGCGCCGTTTCGAGCGCTTGTTGCGTCACCCGCGGGGCCTGCTGGAAACAATCCACGGCCAAATCGAGCTGCATGGTAATGCCGGCGAGTTCCTGCTCCAGCGTGTCGTGCAGTTCCCGGGCAATGCGGTTGCGCTCTTCGAGCACGGCTCCGGTTCTCAGTTTCTGGCGAATGACTGCCATCTGCTCGCGCAGGCGCCGCCCAAGCACCACGACCCAGGCCATCACGATGAAAAGAATGGCTGCTGTGACTCCCAGGACCCAGAGCGTGTGCCGGAGATTCCACCAGGACGGAGTCTTGAGCACCCTCACGTCCTGAGTTGAACGCAGCAACATGCGAAACGATTGCGGAATCCGCCACAAGCCGCCGCTGCGCACCAGGCAAATTCCGGTGATGCGAACCTCGCTGTTGAGCGGGATGGAGGCCAGATGATCTTCCGCGGAGCCGGGCTGCAGAGTCGCGTCGAAAATCAGATCCCCGCGCTGCAGCAGAAAGCGCGTACCGTCGGTGCTGGCCTGGCGGTTGAGCAACTTCGCCCTGGTGGTCACCACCGCGCCGTCATACTGTTCCCAGGGCACGTCGATATCGAACTCGACCGGCTCGGGCGGTTGGCCGAGGCCGAGACGGTGGATCACCGCGTCCTGCAGGATCGGCGCCGATTCACCCATGGCAGGGAACCCGACCACATCCACCCGATCCCCGATCTCAAGGGGCAGGTCCTGCTCGGTCAACACGCGCAAGGCCTTGCCCTCGCTCTGGACGAAAAGCGCGTGCCCGGGTTGCTGGTAGCCCACGACGCCCCGCACGCGTACGCGGTGCCGCTCGCCTTCGCCGGGCGAAAACCGCAACAACGCAGACAGCGGAACCTCCGGGGCAGCCGCTTCCACCTTGATGAAACTCACACGCGGGACGTAGAACAAGATGCCGGTGAGTTGGCGGTTGATGTTGTACAGGCTGCCGCACACGCCTTCGACCAAAATGTCGCTGTCGACCCAGGAAGAAAAATCCTGCTCATGCGAGATGGGAACCCGGACGTTGAATTCTCCCCCGCCCGAGGCAACCCGCAGCGCGAGCGTCATCTCGCGCCACGATGCGGGATCGATCGACGTCGAGCGAACAATGCCTCGCACCTGGACCCATTGGCTGTCTTGTTGTCCATCGGCGAGCTCTCGAAACGGGAACAAAGTCGCTTTCGGCAGGACACCCTGACCCACAACCCTCAGCTTCTGCTCACGAATCACGGGTGCGAATTTTCCTGGACCAGTCAGGCCGTCGATTTCGACCAGCTGTCCGAGAACATGCGGAAACCTGGCCGCAGCGTCGCCCTCCACATAGATCCCCGCGGTCTGATCTTGCACCACGAAGTCGGGGGCCGGCGCATCCATCGTGACCACACCGCGCACCCGGACCGGATAGCCCTGCCCGGCTTGCTCCGGACTGAGACGGCGAATCTGATCGGCGTGCGTGAGCGTCGGCAACTGCCCCGTCGGTTGCCCCCAACTGCTCCCAGACAGTGCACCCGCAAGCAGGATGTGTCCCGCAAGCATGCAAGCACCCGGGAAGGGTTTGCGAGTGCTGGGTGGACATTCTGCTTTTTGCTTCGAATTCAGGGGGGGAGTGGGCATCGGCACGCTGAGTGTTCCTGAGGGCAAGATACTCGCCATCGGTGACTTAGAGTAGCTGAAATCGGCCTGGGTGGGAAAGGACCCTCCCCCAGGGAAGTCCCGTCATGCGCTGCGACGCAGGCGTTTGGTCTCTCGCCAGCACCTCGCCCGCAGCGCGGAAAAACCCGGCGTCAGATGGCACTTCGCTGTGACCAGGTTGGCGGGCGTCGGACCAGACGCGCGCCCGACAGGTTGACACGCATGAGATTCTTGTTCGCGAACCTACATTCCAAAGCGCAGTGAAACGCAAGATGCCCACCGAACGCACCCGAAGAGATTTCCTTAAATTATCCGCTGCCGGTCTGGCCGCGACTCGAGCCGGCGAAGCATTGCCCGCCATGAGCGCTCTCCAATCGGAGGTCTCCCATCCGGGCGATCTCTCGCTATGGGTGACCCACGGGCGACAGCGCTTCGAAAAAACGGGCGGGGTGTCATGGCTGCTCTCTGCCGGCGCCGCCTCCACCGCAAACATCAGGCTTGATCCGGCAAAACGATTCCAGGAAATTCTTGGCTTCGGCGCCGCCTTCACGGACGCGTCCTGCTTCCTGTTCAATCAGCTCCCGCCGGACGGGCGCGCGAAACTGTTTCACGAACTGTTTCACCCCTCGGAGCTGGGACTCAACGTCTGTCGAACCTGCATCGGCGCGAGCGACTACTCCACCGAGCTCTACGGTTTCGATGAAGGCGAGCCCGATCCCGAACTGCAGCGGTTTTCGATCGAGCACGACCGAAAATATTTGTTGCCGGCTCTGCAACAGGCGCGCCAAACCAATCCTGACCTGTTTCTTTTTTCGTCTCCCTGGAGCCCTCCGGGATGGATGAAGGCTGGTGGATCCATGCTGGGCGGCTCGATGCGGAAGAAGTATTTCTCAAGCTATGCGCAATATTTCGTGAAGTTTCTCGAGGCCTACTCGGCCGAGGGCATCGGGATTCAGGCGGTCACTTCGCAGAACGAAGTCGACACCGACCAGGACGGCCGGATGCCAGCCTGCCTCTGGGGACAAGAATACGAGATTGAATTTGTGAAGCAGCACCTCGGGCCAGCCCTGAAATCGAAAGGGATGTCCACCAAGATCTGGCTGCTCGATCACAACTACAACTTGTGGGGCCGCGTGATCTGCTGTCTGGACGACCCGGACCTGCGCGCCTACACGAACGCGGTCGCCTGGCACGGCTACGTCGGCAGCGCGGACATGGTCTCGAAGGTGCATGCCGCCCATCCCGATGCCGAGATGCATTGGACCGAAGGCGGCCCCGACTATACCAGTGCCACATATGCCACCGATTGGGCGCAATGGGGACGCACCTTCACCGACGCGCTGCGCAACTGGTGCCAGTCGATCACGGGCTGGAATCTCGCGCTGGATGAGCGGGGCCGGCCGAACATAGGACCTTTTCCGTGCGGTGGCCTGGTGACGATTCATTCTCAAACCCAACAGATCACGCGCAGTGGCCAATACTGGGCCCTGGCTCATTTCTCCCGGATGGTTCGCCGCGGTGCCCGTCGATTTGATTCGCAAGGCGACTTGCCACAAATCAGTCACGTCGCTTGTCAGAATCCGGACGGTCAGAAGCTCCTGGTGTTGAGCAACCGGGGAGATCGTCGGACGGTCGAGTTGCGACTGAACAACCTGGCGGCATCGCTCACGCTGGAGGCGGACTCCCTCATGACAGCCGTCTGGCGGTGAGTGTTGCCCCGGCCGAGGCCTGCAGCCTGCCGCGCAGACGCTGCCGGCCGAAAAGATTTCCACAATCCCGGGCAAATCACGGCTTTCCCTGAAAACTGATCTCGGCGGGGCCTCGGTGGGACGGGGGCTTGCATAAATCTTCTTGATGCGGCTGATAAGGTCTTTTTATTGGCCGCCCCAAGTTGTCCACGGTAACCTAGTTTGATATCAACAGCTGGCCAAGCTCCCCATTGGAACCACTGCCCACATTCAAGGAGACTCATGTCGAACGAACTGCGGAATTTCCTGGCTCTGACGTATGACGAGTTGGAAGAGCTGAACCTGAAAGCCAAGGAGCAGCGCAAGAACCGGGTTGCCGTTCATAAAATTCAGGAAGAACGTCTCAAATACCTGACCGATGAGAAACGCATCAAGGCCGTCACCGTGCTCTTCAGCGACCTCGAAGGCCGGTTGCACATGCTCGACTACGACAAGAAGTTCCTGATCAAGAGCTGGGACAATCTCACCTTCGACGGGTCGTCGATTCGTGGATTCACCGCGCAGCGCGAGAGCGACCTGCGCCTGGGGATCGACTGGGCGGCGTTTTACTGGGGACCGGCTGACGTGTTCGGTGGCGGCAAAGTGCTTGTGTTCGGCGAAGTCATCGACAAGAACGGCGGGCCGTACTCTGCCGATATTCGCGGCGTCCTCAACGGCTATGCCACGAAGCTGTACGAGAAGGAAGGCTACACGCTCAACGCGGCCAACGAGATCGAGGGCTTCCTGTTTAAGGGACCGGACGCCGAGCGCCACTATCACGAAAGCGGCAAGTTCGAATACGTCAACACCGGCGGCTACTACCACTCCCTGCCGGGCGACCTGCTGCGCACCTTTATCGACACGACCGCCGAAGTGCAGCGCGCGATGGGATTCCAGAACGAGAAAGATCATCCCGAAGTCGCGCCCTCGCAGTTTGAAATCAACTATGGCTACGGCGAAGTGGTCGCGGCCGCCGACCAGATCCAGCTTTACAAGCTGGTTTGCCGCGAAGTGGCGACCAACATGGGCCTGACCGCTTCGTTTCTGCCCAAGCCGGTGGTGGGCGTGAACGGCAGCGGCATGCACACCAACGTTTCCATCAGCGAGAAGGGCAAGAACCTGTTCTGGGACGCCAAGGGTGAGGAGAAGCTGAGCAAGCTGGGCTACGCGTTTATCGACCGAATCCTCACGCACGGCAACGATATTTGCCTGCTGCTCAACGCCAGTGTCAACGCGTACCGCCGTCTCGATCCGCACTTCGAGGCCCCCAACCAGCTCAAAGCATCTCCCACCGATCGTGGATCGATGGTGCGCATTCCAATCGGCAACGACAAGAGCATGCGGGTGGAGGTTCGGTCGGTCAGCCCGGACGCCAACCCCTACCTGGTGATGTACTCGGTCTTCAAGACCGGGATCGACGGCGACACCGCCAAGATCGAGAACCTGCGTCAGGCCGAGCGCTACCTGCCCGACAACATCTACGACGCGCTGGAGAATTTCCGCAAAGCGAAATGGACGACCGACCTTCTCGGCGAGGACGTGAAAGGACGCTACGCGGATCTGAAACAGGCAGCCGCCGATCGTTGTCCGCGTTCCCTGGGCACGTTCGTAAAAGCCCCCGAGGTCCAGTACCACCACGAGGTCTACAACCAGTTCCTCTGGAACCTGTTCTAGAAAGACGGCTGGACCACGCCCCGGTCCCGGGCCGGAGCGTTTTGCGTTCAGGGCGTGCCTTCAAACACCTCCGCCCGCTGCCGGATCGAATCGAGGTCGTATTCTTTTGTGATGCTGCCATTCTCGAACACGGTGGCGAGGCGGTCCTCATGGTGGAAGGAATCGCTGGCCACATTTTCCATGGTGTGGAATTCCCCGGGCCCGGCCTCGACCAGCGCGAGCCGCCCATGCTTGGAATTCTTGCCGGGATCGGTGACGGGATCCTTGAAAACGGTCCGCCAGTGGCCGTCGACCTGCGCTGCGGAGCATTTGAACGCGAATTTCTGGGTGTCGCGATTCAACTGCTGCAGAAGCGCTCCGCCCATGCCGAAGGCAATGTTATCCGCACTCCAGCCGTGGAACTTGGCGAGTTGGTACAGCATGTTCTGAATCGTGAACAGGTTCACCCCGTCGCCCTGAATCACGCGCACCCGCGGCGGGAGCACGCGATAGCCCTTGGCATTGGTTTCGTACCCGAATTTTTCCCCCAGAATCTCGAAGACCTGGGTGAGCACGTTGATCGGGTCGCCTGAATCCGGGCGGATCACGAGCGTTCCGTTGCGGTGCAGAATGTCGGGCTTCAGCAGCTCGCCCCATAGCTTCTCGCAGGCGTTGTAGATGTTGTAGCTGTCGGATACGCAAGCCACCAGGCCGTCGGGATAGGCCGTGAGCATGTTGCGATACGCCTCGGCTTCATGCTCTTTACCCCAGGCCGTGATGGTGGAATGTTCCGAGGCGGGAATCGAGAATCCCGGCATCGCTTGGCTCGAGTAGTAGTCCTGCAGCAGAATGATGCCGGCCACGGTATCGGTGCCCATGAAGTTCACAAGATGTGCCGCCCCGCCGATCGCCGCGGTTTCCTCCGAACTCACGCCCCGGTAGCCGAAATCGTGCAGCTTGAAAGGCAGCAGCGAGGGATCCCCGGTTCGCTCGAGAAAGCCCTTGATGATTTTCTTGATCTCCCGGGAAAGGGTCGCCACCGTGGTGGGGTACCAGACCTTCAGCAACAATGTCTCGAGATAGTTCGTCAGCCAGTGAAATTCAGGATCGGTGTTTTCGATCGTTGCCAGCACATTCAAATTGGAAACCACCGAGCCTTCGGGAACGGCCTTGATCCGAACCGGCAGCTTTCCGCCGTGCTTCTCGAGTAGCCGAGTCCACCCGTCGCGGTTGAACAAGTCCTGCCCGAAATGCTGCCGGCAGAATTCGTCGGCGTTCTCGATGTCTGGCTTGCTGAAGACGACTCCCTGCAGGTAGTGCTTCAAGTAGTACTGCAACCCGAAAAACACGGTGGCCGGAAACATTCCCCCGCGAGACTCCAGATACGAATAGATGGCGGTGGTCTCCGGTGGATACTGCTTCCAGTGCGTGAACTTGTAGCTATCGGTTCTGAGCAGGAAGTTCATACCCGGTCCTTTCTTCCAGCGGTTGAGCCTCGCGCTTTCTAATCAGATCGATCAGCGCCAGGATGAGCGGCCGGTGCGCGTCAGCCATTTGGCCGATCTCCAGTCTGTGATTCAGGCCGAACCACCGAAGCTCCTCGATGTCGTCATCCGGCTGGATCGCCCCGCAGGTGTACTCCGCCATGAAAACCGCGGTCACAATCTTGTCGACTTCGTTGCGGTAGCGCCAGTCGTCGACCTGAAAACTGCCGGCGTAGACGGGATGGGAAATCTCGATGTGCGCCTCTTCCATCACTTCGCGCCGCGCGGCCGCTTCCAGGCTCGGATCGGTCGGATCGACAAAACCCCCAATCAGGCCATAGCCCTTTTCACCCGGTTTACGGGCCAGCAGGATCTCCACGCCCCCGCCCATCGGCCGGTCGCGTGACGGCAACGTCGACCGTCGGCAGTGCCTGCGGATGGCGGTTGTAGGCTCCGTACACCACGCCGGCGCGCCACTCCCAATTGCTGCGCACTTCGAGCGACGCGCTCTTGCGCTCCGAACTGCCTGAAAACACGCGATACGAGGAAGGCTCGACTTCCTGACAGGGGAATTGTCCGTGATAGTGCCCGATGAAGCTGTCGCGCCCGCCGTAGAGCGTGACCGTGCCCACCGGATAAACTTCCCTCACGCGGCGGTCGAGTTCTCTGGACCAGTCGTCATCGTCGGCGCAGTCCATCAACGGCACGATCGGAATCTCGGGATAGTGCGCGTTGATCATGAGCTTGCGGGCCTGAAAATCGAGCGGATTCCGGCGCGTCACCAGGTTCGGCGAACAACCCAAAACCAGCAGGACTTTCCTATGCCAGGCGGCTACCTTTCCGATGAGCTCCTGGTGGCCCGCATGCAGATCGGGGACCTGGAAGCGTCCCACCAGAACCCCGATGTCGGTCCGGGATTTCCTGACCTCGGTCATCAAAACCTCCGCGCGGCTGCGCGCCCTTCTATTAAGTGTCTTACATACACTTATATAGTGTACGTGATACACTCTGTCAAGAGAAAAGACGGCTGCGCCGAGAGGGAGGCCGGAACTGCATGAAAATACATGCGATGCAAGTGACGGTCGATCTGGTGATTCTCACCATCCAGGAGCAGCAGTTGCGTGTGCTGCTGGTGAAGCGGGGCGTGCCCCCGTTTGCAGGCGAGTACGCGCTGCCCGGTGGTTTCGTGCGGGAAGACGAGTCCCTGGAAGAAGCGGCGGCCCGCGAACTGGAAGAAGAAACCGGGACCAAGGATATTTTTCTCGAGCAGTTGTATTCGTTTGGGGATCCCAGGCGAGATCCGCGGGGACGCGTGATCACCATCGCCTACTACGCGCTCATTTCGCCCGACCGCGCCCGACTCGCGGCTGGCACCGATGCTGCCGGGGCGGCATGGTACCCCGTGTCCGGCGTGCCCAAGCTCGCCTTCGATCACCAGGACATTCTGGACGTGGCGCTGGGTCGCCTGCGCGGAAAACTCGAATACACGACCGTCGGGTTCGAACTGCTGCCCAAGAAATTTACCTTGTCGGATCTGCAGCAGATGTACGAAGTGATTCTCAACAAATCTCTCGACAAACGAAATTTTCGGCGCAAGGTTCAAGCATTAGAAATTCTGCGTCCCCTCAAAGAGTGGCAACGGACGGGAAGGAAGCCGGCGAGATTGTATTCGTTCGTTCCCCGGAATTGAGAAGATGCCAGTCAACTTCGCCGACGCGCGCCCGCCCAGCGTCCCCCCAAGAAAAAGGTTCCCGGCGCAAAAGCCGCGAACCTTCGGATGTCCTGAACCCGGATCGTCCTACGCGTTCTGGAAGTACTCTCCGGGAAGCGCGACCATCGTGTTCCGGGTCGCGCCTGCGCGCAGGGCCGTTCCGAGGCCTTTGACCTCTCTCTCCGGCCGCTGCACGCCCGCCAGGTGGGTGTCGGCATCCTTCAGTTCGATGCGCAGACCCAGAGTCCGCTCGAGCTGGCGAACGTCCACTCGCTGGTGGTGTTCAAAGAGCGTGGACGCAACGCCCTGTTCCCCGGCGCGGCCGGTCCGGCCGACGCGGTGAATGAAGTCCTCGGCCAGCTGAGGCAGGTCGTAGTTGATGACGTGAGCGATATCCTGCACGTGGATCCCACGCGAGGCCAGATCGGTCGCGACCAGAACCCGCACGCGGCCCTGCTGAAACGCGGTCAGCGCGGCGGTGCGCTGGGATTGCGAACGATCGCCGTGAATCATCGCGGCCGAAAAGCCCTCGCGGCTCAGGCGCTGCGCCAGACGCTCGGTGCCCCGCTTGGTCCGCGCGAACACCAGGCATCGTCCGGTTTCTTTGGCCAGCAACTTCTGGAGCACGTCCAGCTTCTGGCCTGCGGAAACCTCGAAGCCCTGAATGCGGACATTCTCGGACGGCTTCAGCACCGATCCAAGCGCGACTCGCACCGGCGTCCGCATGTGGTCGGTAACCAGGTGCGCAACCGATGTCTCCAGGGTCGCCGAGAAACACATCGTCTGACGATTTTTGGGGAGCGTGCCCACGATGCGCCGGACGGCCGGGATGAATCCCATGTCCATCATGCGATCGGCTTCATCGAGCACGAGCAAGCGCAACGCGCGGAAATCGACCAGTCGCCGGTCGAGGAAATCCTCCAGGCGGCCGGGTGTTGCAACCACCAGTCGCGCTCCGCGCCGGATGGATTGAATCTGCTGCTTTTCCGAGAGGCCTCCAACGACCAGAGCCGCCTCGGGCAGTTTCGTGCCCCGCAGGGCGTTGTATTGTTCCGCGACTTGCATGGCCAGCTCGCGCGTCGGAACCAGCACCAGGGCATGAATGCCGGTGGTGTTGCCCTGGAGGAACTGCTCCATCATCGGGAGCAGAAAAGCCAGTGTCTTGCCGGTGCCCGTCTGGGCGGTAGCCAGGACGTCTTTGCCCTGGAGTGCGGGCGGAATCGCTGCTGCCTGCACGGGTGTGGGAATGGAAAAGCCAAGCGTCGCCATGCGCTCCTGTAGGTAGGAACACAAAGGCAACTCTGCAAAATGTGTCAAAAGGTACTTTCTTTCTGTCTGGTGGAATTGATCGCGGCGCACACCCGGTTCGCCGGGCAGGCACAACAACTCGTGTTTGCCAGTCGCTAATCGATTTACGCTGAAGACTTACGGAGGGGACTAAAGGCGGGCATCCTTAGATCAATTCCTGAACCCAGAAGAACCGCACCACACAACCGTGGTATTAAGCGCACCTGGAGTGTACCACAAACGGTGCAATGGCAAAATTACCGAAGTTTGGAGGCGGTTTCCATCTCATCCCCCCCAGCGGAGAGTCGTGCCTTCGCTTGCTGCGTTGCACGCAGGGTCTGGAGCAGTTGCAGATCGTTGCCCACGTCGCTGTTCGACGTCCGGGTGCTCCGGCGCAGTTCCTCGCGCAGTCGGGCCAGCAGGAGCTGGCGCGCCCCTTCGAGCGATTCCGACTCGGTAACGATGTTTTTCCGAGCCAGGCCGACCGCCACCGGATTATCGCCCAAGCGCAGGCGCAAAACCGGGATTCCGTCGTCATCGAGCAGCGGTTCACCGCCGGCCTCTAGCTTGGGCCATTTTGCCGCCCCCAGCGCAATTTCGTCTTCGACGATGCCCCGGCTGATCGACTCCAACCGGCTCACGGACTCACGGCGCTGCTCGGCGGTCATGGGCGGTTCCAGATCGCGGTTCGGGTCAAATACCAGGGCGTGACGCCCGGCGTCAAAGCCGCCTCGCCCGGTGAAATATGCGGCTGCGAAACAGCCAACGATCGCCGGGTGCCAGACCAGCAGCGGCACCATGTATTTCTTGGCTTTGAAAGCCGACTCAACCACGCCGCGAACCGGCCTGCTGCGCTTCACCGTCCCCGGAACCTGAGGAATCACAAAACTCGTGACCGGCAGTTTCGGGTGGTGTTTGCCGTAACGCACCAGGCACTTGGCGATCTGTTTGGGCGTGGTCACGCCGAAGTCAGCCATCACGCTGCGATGCAGCGCCCCCGGATAGTAGAAATTGATCACGCCGCGCACGAAGTCCGCGCAATTGGCGGACAGCAGTCTGTAGAGGCCGCGGTTCGGTCTGGTGTTGAACAGCTGGATCAGCTCGTCGTCTCTTTCGGCATCGGTTTCGATCTGAAAAGCGTAAATCGTACGGTCGTAGGCCGCTCCGACCAACTGGATCCAGGGGCCCTCCGGCGTTTCTCCGTTGTCCAGGTCGGGGGCAACCGCCTCCAGGTATTTCCGGCGGTACCGGTCGCGAAGAAATGATTCCAGCTTCGGATCGGCATAGAGCGGCACTTTTTCGGGCGAGTCGACGGCGTACAAATAAGGGATCAGCGGCATCGCCAACCAGTCGTATCCGGCAATGCCGTGATAGCGGCTTAGAACGATTCCCTGCTCTCCCGGCCAGCAGCGACGCAGTTTCACCGGGGACGCAGCACAAACTCGATCGAGGTAAACTGCCGTATGCCCGGTGCCAGCAAACGTGCCGTCATAGCTGTAGGGTTCCTCCAGAAACAGCGTGGCTCCGGCATGCGCGCGCACACTGATGCAGGCGAAACACAAGACCACGACCGCCCATCCTTTACGGTACCTCATAAATATCTAAACTCGCTCCCGAGGAGAAAGTTCTCGCGTGTCAGATTGCAGAAGCCGCCTCGGCTCGGCCTGGAGCCCATCCTCGCGCTCAAGTCTGATGCCTAACCCTTGTTTGGAACAGGTAACCGAAGGGTGGGATTTGCGAGAGGCTTAGGGTCTTTGCCTTAGTACTGTTGACCCCCGAGACGGGTTGTGAGCCTCTCCCAGGAATCACATCGAGCGCATTGTTATGAGTATGTTAGGAAGAGATCCGGAGCGCTACCGGCCCCCGACTACCTGCCCGCCACGTCGCCCGAGGAGATCACACAAAAAAGCGGAGAGAAGAAACTTAACGAACCAACCACTCCGTCAACGTGTGCATGCGGTGCAGGACCGCACCATAGCTCAGCAGCACGCCCAGCGCGCTACCCAATAGCGCCGAGCGAAAATACCAGGGAACCGGCTGACCGGACTGGTCGACCCGCCGGTCGTCCCAGCTGACCAGTCGCTCCACCCGCGCGTTCACCGAGGCACTCGATGGGTGAACCAATGCGCTGGTCAGGGTCGCGGCCGGGGGGAGAGGCGCCAAGCGCGACAGCTTGATTAACGCGGAAGCCAGGTCCAAGGCATCGCTTGCGCACGAGACAGCTTCATCATCTGCAGCCATCTCTTCGGCACCGTTCCAGGCCTCCTCGAGCGCGAGCATCCCCGGAAAAATCCAGAAACGGAAAAAGAGCTTCTTCCAATTATCCCAGCGCCGGGCATGCGCGATTTCGTGCTGCAATGCGATTTCCAACTCGCGCGGACCAAGCAGCGCCGCGGCGGCGTCGGACAGGAGCACTCTGGGTGCGCGCAGACCAGCAAGGGTCAAAGCCGGCACTCGGGGTCGAATACGAAACACAGCAATCGAGCTCCGAGTCGGCAGGGCGGTCGCGTCTTCCAGCCAGTCCCGCACCGAACGCGATGTTTTCAGGTAGGCCGTGGCGGCGCTGTAGGCTCCCACCGCAAACAGGAACAGGCAGCAACCGCCCAATGTGAGCGGTATTTCTCCGACCGGTTCCGCCGACGTCTGCGGCTCAAGCAGCAAAAACGACGGAACCACGAACGCCAGCGTCACGACCGCTGCCGCCGCCACCGGCAAACCCCGAAGCATGAACAGAACATCGGCCAGATGTCGCGGAGACGCCTTCTGCGCCGCTCGCCAGGCCAACCGCCACGCTCGCCCAACCGCCATCGAAAGGGCGCAGTAGGAGATCAGAAAAAAAGTAAGCGAGACACCCAGACAGCGTACGGCAAACGTCATACGGTTTCCGGTTTATGCAGCTCGCGGCGCTTGCGCTCGACCAGCTCCCGCAGCTGGTCCAGCAATTGAATATCGTGCTCGGTAACGGCTTCCACCAGGTAGGACAAGGGCAGCGAAGCGGCGGACCCAGATCCCAGCAGTTGGCGGATCGCCTGACCGGCTGCGGCCCGCTGCATCTCTTCCTGAGTCACACAGGGTAAGTAGCGAAACGCTCTGCCTTCGGCCACGCGGGTCAGCAGCTTCTTTTTGTACAAGCGATCCAGCGTGGTCATCACGGTGGTATAGGCGACGCCCAGATTCCCGTCGTGCAGAAGCTCGCGTACGGTGCCGTTTCCGCGCGTCCATATTTCCTGCAGCAGGCGCCGCTCGAGTGGTCCCAGCTGGGCAAGAGACGGTTGGTTAGAACGGAAGAATCGATTCACTGGACCCCCATTGGAGTGCCTGCGGATTTTATCGCAATTCGCTACCTGCTGAAATGGCTGTGCCCGCATCGCCCGCATCGGGCGATCGGTTCCCAGCCCAGATGACACGAAATGGACCTGCCGGGACCCAGTCCGGCAGGCCTCAAGTGGACACTCGTAGATCTACCTCGAGAATCTAGCAAGGCGCGCGGAGTACTACCAGATGTCGTACTGGAGGAAAGGGGAAGACCCCAGCGCTTTTCGGGCGATGGTTGCAATCTGCCCCCCCGAGCGGTGAGAATCGCTGGCATGCAGAACCCTGCGGACAAGCCCCAGCCTGGGTCTGGAGCCCACAGTCCCTTTCAACCCGGGACCATGGTCGTGATTACGCTGGCCAATCCCCGGGAGAAATTCTGGGGAACCATCCTGGTGCTGAGCGTGGAAGGACTAAGTCTGCGCGGCGTTGAACTTGCCTCCTTCGAGGATCTGGTCGCACTGGTTAAAGACGGCGAGCCATTCTCGCTGGGCGTGGTCTTCTTCCCCATGCACCGCGTCGAGCGCATGGAGCTAGACCTGCCCGATGGCGGCATCCCTTCACTCTCGCAACGCTTCACGGCCAAGACCGGACTGGATCCGGCCACCATGCTGACGGTCACCGGAGAGGGCGCATGAAGCTGTCCCAGCTTCTGACCGCACCCAACCAGCTCACCCTGTTACGGATGCTGTTCCTGCCTTTCATCGTGATCAGCCTGGTCGACCGCCACTACCCAATGGCGCTGACCCTGTTCGTGCTCGCTGGACTCAGCGACGGGCTCGATGGCCTGCTCGCACGTCGACTGCATCAACAGACCTTGCTCGGGCAATATCTGGATCCCATCGCCGACAAACTGCTGCTCAGCACCATGTTTCTGGTGCTGGCCATCCTTCACAAAATCCCGTGGAAGTACACCGTCATGGTGTTCAGCCGCGACATGGCGATCCTGGTGACCAGCGCGGTGCTCTACACCATCGCAGGACTGCGCAACTTCAGCCCGAGCATCTTCGGCAAGGCCAATACCTGCGCGCAGGTTTCGGCCGTCTTCTTCGTGCTGCTTTTCGAAGTGAAGCACTTGCGTGCGGTCTGGATCGCGCGCACCGTGTTGCTGTGGGCAACGTTTGCGTTCACCGCGATCTCCTGGGTGCACTACGCCTTCCTGGTGCAGACCCGGCTGCGCCTACAGCACGACGCCGAGCACGGTCCACAGGCCTCTTCCAAAAAGCAGGTGGCGTAGGCCAAGAGTTGGCCTGAGCCCCTTCACAACCTGCGCGGGGTCGATCGGATGCAAAACTGCCAGGTTCCACCTGGAACACGTTCGCTATATATTTTGCGGGTGCGCTTGAGCTGCAACCCAACATTCCGGGAAGAAGTGCTTGCTCGACAGGAAGCTAGCCGCGAACTGAGACCAGGCGCGGTCGTCCCAGGTCTTCGCGGGTGGCAAGGCGGAGCGCATGCGACAGACGGGAGATCCGCTGCCGCCTGCCCCGCTGGTGCCCGGGGAGCCAGCCCTCCAGTCCCTCTGCGGTCATGGTCCATCGCGGTCCTTCCACGGTCATTGACCCCCTTTCTCCCGTCCCCCTAGAATGACTGGTTTGATCGATTTGCTCTTTTCTATCTATGGCATTGCGCCTCTTTAACACCATGTCTGCCCGGGTGGAGGAATTCCGCCCACTCCAGGACAACGAAGTTCGCATGTACGCCTGCGGCCCCACCGTCTACGACTACGGGCACATCGGCAACTTCCGCACATTCGTCGCGGTGGACCTGTTGAGCCGCTTCCTGGCGCAAAGCGGCTACAAAGTCCACTACGCGATGAACATCACAGATGTCGACGACAAGATCATCCGCAATTCAGCCCGCGACGGCGTCTCCGTCAAGCAGTACACGGCCAAGTATGAAAAGGCCTTCCTGGAAGACGCGGCGATGCTGAACATCCAGCAGCCTGGGTTCGTTCGGGCCACGGATTACATTCCGGAAATGGCGGAGTTCATCGCTCAGCTTGAGAAGAAGGGCTTGGCGTATCGAACCGAAGACGGCTCCTACTATTTCCGCATTGCCAAGTTCCCGGCCTACGGGAAACTCTCCCGGAAAGACTTTGCCGGGATGGAAGACGGCGCGCGCGTCGACGTCGACGAGTATGAAAAGGACAACGCCCGCGACTTTGCACTGTGGAAGGCGCCGAAACCCGGGGAAGCCTCCTGGGATACGCCGATCGGCCCGGGACGTCCCGGTTGGCACATCGAATGTTCCGTCATGTCCATGGAAGAACTGGGTGAGACCTTCGACCTGCACGCCGGCGGCGAGGACCTGATCTTCCCTCATCACGAAAATGAGATCGCGCAGTCGGAATCGCTGACCGGGAAAACCTTCGCCAACTTCTGGTTTCACGCGCGCTTCCTGCTGGTCGAGGGCGAGAAGATGTCCAAGAGCCTGGGCAACTTCTTCACTCCGCGCGACCTGGTGCTCAAGGGACACAAGCCATCGTCGATTCGCTACCTGCTGACGTCGGTTTCTTATCGCAATCAACTGAACTTCACCTTCGACGGACTGCGCCAGGCAGCAACGTCGGTGGACCGGCTGCGCAACTTTCGGCTGCGCCTGACCAGCGGGCAGTTCCCGGACGGCACGAATGAGGCCATGGCGACTCTGGCCCGCGAAACTCGCGAACGCATGAAGGCTGCGCTGGAAGACGACCTGAACGCTGCCCAAGCGCAGGCCGCCATTTTCGAGATGGTGCGCGCTGCCAACGCGGCGTTCGATGCTGGAGAAGTCAGGAAGGGCGATGTTTCAGCCTTGCTTGGCGCCGTCGAAAGATTCGACGAGATTTTCGCGGTACTGGCAGACGACGATGTAGGCAAGATGAAAGCGATCCTCGATTGGGCCCGCGCCGAAGGTCGGGAGAAAGACATCAGCCCCGAGGCCCTTGCTATTGTGGGCTCGGCGGCGCTTTCTGATCCCGTGATTGAAGCCAGGGTTGCAGAGATGTCGGCCGCTCGTGCGGCCCGCGATTTCAAACGTTCCGACGCCCTGCGCGCCGAACTCACCGGGGCTGGCATCGTGGTGGAGATCAGCAAGGACGGAATCCGCTGGCGCAGGAAGTGATAGGAATCGGATTGTCGTCCCGATACCCGGAGAACTCTCCCCCCCGACTTGGACCTCCCATGACTCCCGAAACCGTCATAAGAACGAGGCTGAAGTGGCGACGCAATCCCACTGTTTGCCTCACTTTGACCTTCTCCCTGGCCGCGCAACAGCCGCCACCCACACCCCCGCCAGCGGACGCATTCCGGGCCGTCACCCGTTTGGTCGTTTTAGACGTGGTGGTCACCGATCGTTCGGGTCATCCCGTCAAGAACCGCCAACGGGAGGACTTCACGGTTTTCGAAGACGGAGTCAGGCAGACGGTCTCCTTGTTCGAGTCTGCCGAGCAGCGCTCGCAATTCCCCGCGGTCGCCGAACGGAAACACGGGGCCGTACTGATACCCGCGCCTCCCGAACAGAGCGCGTTGTCCCCCTCGGCGATCAGCGTCCTTGTGCTGGACGAACTGAACAGCGACATTCACGACCAGGCCGAGGCGCGAGTCGCCATCCAGAAATTCCTGAAGACTCGCGGCCCCCAGCTGAACCAACCGACTGCCCTGATGCTGCTCGGGCAGAAACGCCTTGAACTGCTGCACGATTACACCCAGAACGCGGACGCTCTTCTTGCCGCTCTGAACCAACGACACGCCGAACTGCCCTTCGGGATGATGACAAGCGAGACCTACGGCGCCGGCGAACGTTTCGGCAAGACACTCTGGGCTTTGCAGCAAATCGGAGACGCGAATGCTCATTTCGGCGGACGCAAGAACGTGATCTGGGTGGGGCCCGGGTTCCCCGCAATCAACGAACTCCGCCGGATTGGCGCGGACCGATGGAACCAGCTCGAAGATGCGATTGGAAAGACAGCCTCGAGGTTGTGGGAAGCCAGAGTAGCCGTGTACACCCTGAATCCTAAGGGCCTGGAAGTCACACCCGAGCAATATGCTTCCTTGGGGATAAATTCATCAGCCCTGCTGGTCGGCACACAGGATCAGGCGACCGGCGACCTCCTATTTGAGGGGGTCGCGCTACAAACGGGAGGGCGGATTCTCCGCTTGCGCAACGATCTGGACGTGGCGATCGGCGAGAGCATGGACGATGGCCAGAGCTACTACACCCTGGCTTACTATCCGAACAATCGTGACTGGCACGATCAGTTTCGCAGCGTTGGCGTGATCGTGCGTGGGGAAAGCCTGCAGGCGCGAACGCGCCCCGGCTATTTTGCGACTGCCGAGAGAGCACCGACGGATGACCAGATTCAGACGATTCTCTCCCGAGCTGTCATGAATCCGGTGACTTTCAAGGCGCTGCAGTTCAGCGTGGCAACCACGCCCGCACGCGGTATTTCGGTCCGCTATCTCATCAAAGTGGACCGTCGCGGTCTCGAGTGGCAGACGTTGCCGAATGGCAAGAGGCGCTGCGAGATCACCGCAGTCACGGCTAACGTGGGATCCGGTGACAACATAACCAGCCACCGAGTGCGAGAACTGGAGTCCCTGGTGGATGGCAAGCATTTCGAAGATCAATGGGGCAAGCCCGTGACGTTTGAACTGGGTGCCCAGTTGCCTCCGAGCACGCGCCAGGTAAGAATTGTGATCCGGGACATGAACAACGGGCACATCGGCTCAATTGACCTGTCCCGAGAACAACTACCGCTACGCTAAGTTCGCCCGATTCCGTCCGCGCACGCGCCACCTAGGCGGCCGCCGACTCGAATGCATGTGCAAGCCGGAGGATGACTCCCTCATCGAAGTGCTTGCCCAGTATCTGGAGTCCGATCGGCAAATTCTCGCGGGTGTGCCCGCACGGAATGGATATCCCGGGTATGCCCGCCAGGTCCGCCGTCACCGTGTAAATATCGGCCAGATACATGGCCAGTGGATCGTTCACTCTCTCTCCCAACCTGAAGGCGGCGGTCGGGCTGGTCGGTGTAACAATCGCGTCCACCTTCCGGAAAGCTTCGTCGAAGTCGCGCGTGAGCAAGGCACGCACTTTCTGGGCCTTCAGATAGTAGGCGTCGTAATAGCCCGCGCTGAGGGCGTAGGTGCCCAGCATGATGCGGCGCTTCACCTCGGCGCCGAAACCTTCGTCGCGCGTCCGGCGGTACATCTCGGAAAGGGTGCGCGCAGTCTTTGCGCGGTAGCCGTAACGCACACCGTCGAAGCGCGCGAGATTGGCTGACGCCTCCGCGGTGGCGACGATGTAGTAGGTGGGAATCGCATACTCGCTGTGCGGCAGCGACACCGGGACAACCTCGCAACCAAATTTCGCCAGCGTTTGGATCGCGTCCTCGACCGCTTTGCGAACCTCGCGATCCAGTCCCTCCCCGAAGTACTCCTTGGCAACGCCAATCTTGAGTCCTCCTACCGGCTTGTCGAGTTCGGCCGCATAGTCGGGTACGGGCACGTCCGCCGACGTCGAGTCCATGGGGTCGCGGCCCGCGATCGTGCGCAGAACGGTCGCGGCGTCCTTGACGTTCTTGGCCAGGGGTCCGATGTGGTCGAGCGAGGATGCAAACGCGACCAGCCCGTAGCGGGAGACGCGTCCGTAAGTCGGCATCAGGCCGACCACTCCGCAGAACGCAGCCGGCTGGCGGATGGAGCCACCCGTATCAGAACCAAGCGCAACCACTGCCATGTCGGCAGCCACCGCCGCTGCCGAGCCACCGGAGGACCCGCCGGGCACCCGGCTCAGGTCGCGTGGATTTCGCACTGGCCGGAAGGCCGAGTTCTCATTCGAAGAGCCCATCGCGAACTCGTCGCAATTCAGTTTTCCCAATACCACGGCCCCGGCCGATTCCAGGCGGGCCACCGCGGTGCAATCGTACGGTGGCACAAAATTCTCAAGTATTTTTGACCCGGCGGTTGTGCGCAGGCCGCGCGTGCACATCACGTCTTTAATTCCGACTGGCACTCCGCCCAGAGGGGGGAGTGACTTACCTTCGGCGGCCATGCGATCCATGCGGTCGGCCTGCTCGAGCGCGCGGTCCTTGCTGAGCGTGAGGTAGGCGCCAATCTGCGCATCCTCGTTCCGGATTTTCCGGTAGAAAGCCTCGACCAGCGCCATGGACGTGGTCTTGCGCTCCTGCACCGCGGCACGCGCCTGGTCGATGGTGAGCAGATTCAGATCCATAAGATCAGCAACCCGCGTCAGCAACCTGGCGGGCAAGGTCGCTCAGCAGCACTGCCCGACGTGGCCTGCCCAGGCGGGAATGAGTTCACAAGCCGTGCCGTCGGATGCAACACCCGCTGGAACCTTCAGCTCTGAAACCACGGCGATCTCCCCGGTCCTACCGCTCGATCACCTTCGGCACCTGAAAGAAGTTCGCATCAGCATCCGGAGCGTTCTCGAGCGCCTCTTCATGCGGCAGGGACTTCCGCAAGCCGTTCAGGACGTCTTCCCGACTGGCATATGCGAAACGCTCGCTGCCCTGCTTGACCTGATCTACACCATACCGGTCCGAAACCTGTGCCATCGGCTCCACGTGATCGGTATTCAGCTGGTTCAACCGATCGACGTAGTCGAGGATCGAGTTCAGGTCGCGCACCATGTGAGTGCGTTCTTCCTCGGTCAGTTCGAGGTTCGCGAGGTCGGCGACGTAGCTGACGTCCCTGTCGGTAACTTTCATGGTGAACTCTGTCCCGAAAGGCTGAGCCTGATCGGAATCGGCGAAATCCGGCTCCGTCTACTTGCGCGCGGCAATCACAAACTCGACCCGTGCGACGTCCTCGGCCACGTACCGGTTGAGCACGGCGACATACCGGGGAGCCAGGGCCTGCAGTTCCTTACGCCATCCCGCATCGGCCACCTCTACCCGCAGGATCCCCGCCGAGAAATCGAGCGCCCGAGTTCGTTCCGCGACGGCGCTGCCACACGCCAGAGGCCACGCCAACAGGGGTCCTTCCCCGGTCTTCGCTTTGTGCAGGGATCGCGCGACGACTCTCTCGAGTCCCCTCCCAACGGGCCGCATATCGTGACGCATACCCTGCATCGACAACCATTCTCTCAAGCTGAGAGTTTCGATTTTAGCATCCCGGATGAAGCGCCCTCTGCGCTCCCGCCTGTTTCAGGGAGGAGGAAATTCGTGAGCGACAAACTGCAATGCTTGTTCTTTCGATCGCAGGCGGCTCTCCAGCTGGCCGTCCTCCACTGCAGAAAGAATCTCCTTAAAACGCGGCCCGGGCACGTACCCGGCTGCGATTAGGTCATCGCCGGTAACAAGCGGTGCCGGGCGCATCTGCTCGGCTGGAATCGAGGCCAGCTTGTCCTTCGCAAAGTTGTACGCGCTCAACTCGCCATGACTGGACAGACAATCCGAGCGGTGCAATTCGAGGTGCTCTTCGAATCCCGGCAGGCGCAGAAACTTTTTCAGAGTCGACTCCTTCATTTGCATGACCTGACCAAAGCGCATGTGATGGTCGATCAGCGCGAGAATCTGTTCGGTATCGTCGTTTGAGAAGCGCAATCGCCGGCAGATTTCCGCGGCCATCCTTACACCCACCTCGACGTGCCCGTCAAAGCGAATGCGATCCGGCGCCACCCGAAAAGTGGGCGGCTTTCCCACGTCGTGCAGAAGGGAGCCCCACGCCAGTGTGGTCGAGCACGGGTGCGGCAATTTCTCCAGCAGGAGCAGCGTGTGGACGAAGACGTCCCCTTCCGGATGAAATTCCGGGGGCTGTTCCACACCCTTCATGGCCGAAATTTCCGGAAGCACTTCCGGCAGCAAGCCAGACCGATCGAGCAGCAGAAAGGCGCGCCGCGCCTGGCCTTCGGTCAGCATCTTGGTCAGTTCCTCCCGCACGCGCTCCTGGCTCACCTGGTGAACCTGCGGGGCAAGCTTCTGGATCGCGCTGAAGGTGGGCGGATCGATGGCGTAGCCAAAGCGCGCTGCGAACCGCACGGCCCGCAGCATGCGCAGCTTGTCCTCCGCGAACCGGCGCTCGGGATCGCCGATGGCCCGGACAAGGCGCGCTTCCAGGTCCTTGCGCCCTTCGACGAAGTCGAGCACTTCGCCCGAAACCGGGTCCATCAACAGGCCGTTGATGGTGAAATCCCGGCGCTCCACGTCCTCGCGAGGATGGCTGCTGAAGCGCACCTCATCGGGATGCCGCCCGTCACTGTAGCTGACATCCGAGCGGAACGTGGCCACCTCGACCAGGTCAGCCTTCGAGGAACCCGAATCGTTCCCGGCAGGTTCAGGGGAACTTGCGGCCGACGTATTCTTGTCCGCAGAGTCCGGCTCCCCGCGGATTGGCACCAGGACCACGCCGAACTGCGCACCCACCGCATAGGTCTCCGGGAAGATGCGCATGACCTGATCCGGGGTCGCGTCGGTGGTCACGTCGTAGTCGGCAGGCTCGCGGCCGAGCAGAAGATCGCGCACGCATCCGCCGCATAGGTAGGCCTGGTGGCCGCGCTCGCGCAGGGTGCGAATGATTCCGATCGCGTGTTGTTGAGCGGCGTCCATCCGAGTTTTTCACACCGCTCAGACAAGCATGCAAGCACATGAATCTGCCGATCCATGTGCGGGAATCCTGACTCTGCAACCGGTTTCAACAAGTCTGCCATGCGACATCAGGAACGCTCTCTCCGGTTAAACTGGAACTGGCAGCGATTATGCCAGACGCCCACATCCTCGGCATCGAGAGCTCCTGCGACGAAACCGGAGCTGCGGTCGTGCGGTCCGGCGAGAAGATCCTCTCGAACGTCGTCTTTTCGCAGATTGCCACCCACCAGGCCTACGGCGGCGTGGTGCCGGAGCTCGCATCGCGCGAGCACCTGCGGGCTATCGTTCCGGTTGTGCGCCAGGCGCTCGAAGACGCCGGCCAGACGTATGCATCCCTGGATGGGCTCGCCGTCACCCAGGGCCCCGGCCTGGCCGGAGCACTGCTGGTCGGCATCAGCTACGCCAAGGCCCTGGCTTTCGCGCTCGAGAAGCCCCTCATCGCCGTGAACCACCTGGAAGGCCACATTCACGCCGTGTTGCTCGAAGAACGGCAGAAAGGCCACCGCGACATCCGATTCCCCGTGCTGGCCTTGGTGGTGTCGGGAGGACACACCCATCTTTATCTTGCCACACCGCAAGGCGAAGGCTGGTCGTATCAGAATATTGGTCACACGCGCGACGATGCCGCCGGCGAAGCCTTCGACAAGGTCGCCAAGCTGCTTGGCCTGGGATACCCGGGCGGTCCGATCATCGACCGGCTATCGGTTCATGGCGACCCCGGCGCGGTGAAGTTTGCAACCGCCCAGATCAAGCACCGCGACCGCAACGATCGCGGCGAGCCGCAAGACACCCAGCCTCGCTTTGACTTCTCCTACAGCGGCATTAAGACAGCCGTCCTCCGCTATGTCGAAAGCCACGATCTGAAAGCAAGCGTTGAGAACCGGCGACGCATCTTGGCGGCGATCGAAAAACCGAAACTGGAGGACCACCTCGCGGCCTGTGACCGTGAAACCTTGAATCTGGTGGCATCCTTCCAACGCTCGGTGGTCGACGATCTGGTGGAAAAGACTCTGGCAGCCGCGCGTCAGTACGATGTGGCCACTCTGTTCGTGACCGGCGGTGTGGCGGCGAACAATGAGTTGCGGCAACGCTTCGCAGGTCAGGCCACCCGGGAGGGTGTGCCGGTCTATTTCCCGTCACGCCCGCTCTCCACCGACAATGCGGCCATGATTGCGGCCGCGGCTTATCCAAAGTGGTTGGCGAAGGATTTCGCCCCCGCCGATTTCTCGGCCGAAGCGGGACTGCAGTTAGCGAGCCGGTAGGGTTATTTCCCTGAGGCTTGCCCTTTGGCCGCGCCTCCGCCCAGGGCGATCAGAGCCTTTTCGAGTTGTTCCTGGATGTCGATGTCTTTGAAGATCGTAAACTGCGCTCGCGTCTCGTTGCGGTCGAAGCCCCGCGAGCGGCCGGTCACGATTACGATGGGGATTCCCGAGGTTTCCGGGTTGCTCTTCAGCGCGGTAATCAGTTCGGTCCCGCTCATGGCCGGCATCTGCATGTCGGTAATTACCAGGCCAGGCCGCGCTCGCGAAAGGACCTCCAGGGCCTCAATCCCGTTGGAGGCAGACTCCACGGCGAATCCCCGATCTTCGAGGAAGCGGCAAATGGTGTGCCGGATCACCATGGAATCGTCGACAACCAAAGCCACTACCGGCATTCGGGGCGCCTCGCGGACAAGAGTTTCCGTCTTGACCCTAGCAAAGGGCTCGTCCCAAAAACAACCTCCAACCGGTCCGGGCGGTTACCTCCGTCATGGGCGGAGTACACTTCTCCCGCGCGTGCACCATGGGGGCGTTTCGGTCATGCCGGTGGGACTTAGGCTTCTTCGGACTGCGCGCGCTCCTCGATCGCCATGTCCTTGAATTCACTGGACTCGAAGACTTCGCCACACTCCAGACACTCGACGTATTCGGTGTCCTCGTCGCGGCTGACGATCTGCACACGCGGGTGCTTACACTGATTCATGTTCCTTCTCTGCTTGGGGGTTGCGACGGCGGTTGGCTTCATAGCTCCGGAGGGCGATCCCAATGGCACCGGCCGGAATGGGACCTAAATCTTGCCTGAAATTTGGGGTATTTTAGACCGGGCCGGGCGCTTGTCAAGTCCCCTGAAGTAACTCTTTTGTCTCCGGGATTCACCGGGTTCTAGCGCCGGGCACTGCAGGCTTTCCAAAAATGCGACCAAAATTATCGTATTCCTGTAAACCATTCGATGGTCAATAGTTACCAGCTACCAGGCTTTTCAGCCGATTCGCTGCCTCCAGTTGCGCCTGCCGGCCGATCCAGCCTAAAATAAAAGGCGACCCAAATGGTCGGAGTTTAATCCGATCCAATGGGTCCGATTCCCGGACAATGCTGAAGCTCACCAAGAAGGCGGACTACGGTTTGATGGCCATGAAGCACCTGGCCGAGCATGCCCACCAAGGCGCTTGCAGCGCCAAGGATGTCGCTGAGTCCTACGGAATTCCGCCCGAGGCTTTAGCCAAGATCCTGCAGCGGCTGGCCAGGGCCGGACTGCTGCACTCGCAGGCTGGAATGAATGGTGGTTACAAGCTGGCCCGGGATGCGCGCGAGATTTCGGCGTACGAGGTAATCCGGGCGATCGACGGCCCGCTGTTCATCACCGCATGCATCACCGTACGCGGAGAATGCGACCAGACCGAGCGCTGCACGATCCGCGAGCCCTTGCGCAAGGTAAACGAGAGCATCGAGGAAGTGCTGAAACGCATCAAGATTGCAGAGATGACGGAAAACAGCGACGCACCGAACAGCGAGTCCAGGAAGAGTTTGGCCCAATTGGTCAATCTGAGCTGACCCAGACTCAAACGAACCGGGGTTTGAGAACGCAAGGCAGGAGAGAGCGATCATGAGTACCGAATTGAAGACGGCGACCCAGGAGCAGCGTACACCTGCTCCCGACGGCATCAAGCTGCCCATTTACATGGACAACCATGCCACCACCCCCATGGATCCGCGTGTGCTTGAGGCCATGTTGCCTTACTTCATGGAAAAATTCGGAAATGCAGCCAGCCGAAACCATCCCTTTGGCTGGAGCGCTGAGGAGGCCGTCGAGCAAGCACGCGAGCAGATCGCGAAACTGGTCGGCGCCACCGCGAAAGAGATCATTTTCACCTCCGGCGCCACCGAGAGCGACAACCTCGCGATCAAGGGCGTCGCCGAGATGTACCGCGAGAAGGGCAACCACATCATCACGGCGGTCACTGAGCACAAGGCCGTGCTCGACACCTGCAAGCGCCTGGAGAAGTACGGCTATCGCGTCACCTACCTGCCGGTTCAGAAGGATGGCTTGGTCGATCTCGAAGATCTGAAGCGCGCCATCGACGACAAGACGATCCTGGTTACGATCATGGCGGCGAACAACGAGATCGGCGTGCTGCAGCCGTGGGCGGAAATCGGCAAGATCTGCCGCGAGCGGGGTGTGCTGTTCCACACCGACGCCGTGCAGGCGGTGGGGAAAGTTCCGATCGACGTGAACAAAAACAACATCGACCTGATGTCGATCACCGCCCACAAGATTTACGGTCCCAAGGGCGTGGGCGCGTTGTACGTCCGGCGCAAGAACCCTCGCGTGCAGATTTCCGCCATCATCGACGGCGGCGGCCACGAACGCGGCATGCGTTCGGGGACCCTGAACGTCCCGGGAATTGTAGGACTCGGCAAGGCTTGCGCCATCGCCCGGGAGGACATGGCGACCGAGGCAGCGTATCTCGGCGGGCTGCGTGACCGCTTGCGCGAGCGCATCATGGGCCGTCTTGACGAGACCTACATCAACGGCTCGATGGAGCATCGTTTGCCCGGCAACCTCAACATCAGCTTCGCCTACGTGGAAGGCGAGTCGCTGCTGATGGGTATCAACGATGTAGCCGTCTCCAGCGGTTCGGCCTGTACCTCGGCAACCCTGGAACCGTCCTATGTGCTCAAAGCCTTAGGTACCGGGGATGACCTGGCGCACAGTTCGATCCGTTTCGGCATCGGACGCTTCAACAATGAAGCCGAAGTCGACTATGTTGCCGACCGGGTGTGCGAGACCGTGGAGCGTTTGCGCGAGCTTTCCCCGTTGTACGAGATGGCGAAGGAAGGCGTCAATTTGAAGGATGTGAAGTGGGCCGGAGAGTAGGAAACATAGGTTTCAGAATTTCAGGAGAGTACAGACACATGGCGTACAGCGATAAGGTTCTCGATCATTATTCCAATCCACGCAACGTCGGCTCGCTCGACAAAAACAGCACGGACGTGGGTACCGGCCTGGTCGGCGCCCCGGAGTGCGGCGACGTCATGAAACTGCAGATCAAGGTAAATCCGGCGACTCAGATCATCGAGGAAGCCAAGTTCAAGACCTTCGGCTGCGGTTCTGCGATTGCCTCGTCCTCGCTTGCCACCGAGTGGGTGAAGGGCAAGACCGTGGAAGAAGCCCTCCAGATCAAGAACACCGAGATCGTGAAAGAACTGGCCCTGCCGCCGGTGAAGATCCACTGCTCGGTACTGGCGGAAGACGCGATCCGGGCGGCGATTCACGACTGGAAGAAGAAGAACGGATCCGCCGACGAGAAGGCACCCGTGTCGGCCGGGGCGCAAGCCAGCCACTGACAGGAGGCCCGTCCGCCTGTTCGGGATCGGTGTCGCTGATCCCTGATCGGCAGCCGGGCACCAGGTTGGGCTCATGAATACCATGGCGGAAGAAACCAGCAAGACGATCGCGCCTCCGGCCCCGGCTCCACCCATCAAGGGCATCCAGGTCACCGATAAGGCGATCGCGAAAATCCGCACGGCGATGGTCAAAGAGGGCATTTCGCCCGACCAGGGCGGCCTGCGCCTGGGAGTGCAGGGCGGCGGTTGTTCGGGCCTGAGCTACAACATCCGGTTCGATACCCAGCCGCGCGAGCGCGACCGCGTCTTTCAGTACGGCGACGTCCGGGTGTTCGTGGATCCGAAGTCGTTTATCTATCTGCACGGTATGATCCTGGATTACCAGGAGACGCTCATGCAGCAGGGCTTCGTGTTCGTGAACCCGAACTCAACAAAATCGTGCGGCTGCGGAAGCTCGTTCTCAGCCTGACCGGTGGGGCGCGGCCAGCCCTGCCCGCGAGCGGTGGAACGAAGCCCCAGGTTCCTGCACCACGGCGCCATCTCGTGCCGGCCCGGGAGAACGAATACGGGCACAGCGGCGAATGAGCGTCCGTGGTGAATGTGTCTTATGGCGAATCCAGAATCCAAGTCGGGCTCATCTCTGATCGTGCCGGGCGAGGTCACCTCGACCTGCTGGTCTTGCGGCACGATGCGACCGGAACAGTTCTGCAGCGCCTGCGGGAAGGTCCAGCCGCCGGTGCCGGTGGACTATTTCACCTTCTTCGGGCTGCCACGGAAGTTGCATATCGACGTCCCCGCCCTGGAGAGCGAGTTTTACCAACTGAGTCGTAAACTGCATCCCGATGTCTATTCCGGAGCCGATGCCCGCGAGCAGGAGTGGAGTCTGGAACAGAGCTCACAACTCAACGACGCGTATCGCACCTTGAAAGATCCGATCAAGCGGACCGAGTACCTGCTTCGACTCGAAGGGGTTGAACTCGAAGAACAGTCCAAGACCGCGACCGAAGAGGCACGCGCCAGCGGAGAGGTGAAGAAGCAGGTGGTACCGCCCGATCTTCTTGAAGAAGTGTTCGAGCTCAACCTCGAGCTCGAAGAACTCCGGATGCACAAGAAGATGGGGGAGGATGATCCGGCGCTGATCGAAGAAATCGGCCGTCACAAGCTGGAACTCGAGGAGAAACACGAAGCCCTGCTCGAGCAACTCAAGCGCGACTGGACCGACTGGGACCGCGCGGTCGACCGGGGCACCGAAACCGACCGCCTCAAGCTTCGCGACCAGATGGTGGACCTGCTCAATCGCCGGTCTTACATCAGGAACTTGGTGCGCGATGTGAACGAAGTGCTGGAGAGCTAGCAGGGTTTAGAGAAATGGCGAACGAACGCGTAGTCGGAATCGATCTCGGCACCACCAACTCCCTGGTGGCCTTCATGCAGGGGGAAACACCTGTCGTGATCCCGGGCGAGGACGGCCTCAATCTGGTGCCGTCCGTGGTCGCACTCGATGAACACGACCAGATCATCGTCGGCAGCGCAGCGCGCAAATACCTCATCGAGACGCCGGCGCGCGCGGTCTACTCGATCAAGCGTCTGATGGGCCGCGGCGTTGAGGATATCCAGGAAGAACTGAAGCTCTTTCCGTTTCGTCTCGCGGGCGACCTCGAAGCGGGCGAAGTCCTGCGCATCGAGCTGGGCGACAAGACTTACACGCCCCCGGAGATTTCCGCCTTCATCCTGCGCCAGCTCAAGCGCAACGCCGAACGTTATTTCGCAGGCCCGGTGACCAAGGCGGTCATCACGGTCCCGGCATACTTCAACGACGCGCAACGCCAGGCCACGAAAGACGCCGGCCGCATCGCTGGGCTCGAAGTTCTTCGCTTGCTCAACGAGCCGACCGCTGCGTCCCTGGCCTACGGTCTCGATCAAAAGAGGAACGGCATCGTAGCGGTCTATGACCTCGGCGGCGGCACCTTCGACATTTCGATCCTGAAGCTGCACGACGGCATTTTCGAGGTGATCGCCACCAACGGCGACACACACCTCGGCGGTGATGACATCGACAACCTGCTGATCACGATCGCGCTCGACGACATCCGCGGCGACCTGGGCCTTGATCTCCGCCGCAGCGGCGAGGGTGTGCAGACGATCCGCAAAGCTGTGATCGAAGCCAAGATCGCTCTCTCCTCGCAGGCCTCTGCAAGGCTCGACCTCGAGCTTCCCGGTGGCCGGCGCTATCAGAGGGACATTTCGCGCGAACGATTCGAACAGTTGATCCAGCCCATCCTCGACCGAACCGTCAGCCCCTCCAGACAGGCCTTAAAGGATGCAGGCCTCAAGCCGGAACAGATTGACGAGGTCGTGCTCGTCGGCGGTTCGACGCGCATCCCGAGAGTCCGCGCGCTGGTGCACGATCTTTTCGGGCGAACGCCGCACACCGATCTAAATCCCGACGAGGTCGTTGCCCTCGGCGCTGCCGTGCAGGCAAACATCCTGGGTGGAGGCTCGGACGCCACCCGGGAAATGCTCCTGCTGGACGTCACTCCCCTCTCGCTCGGCATCGAAGTGGCAGGCGGCGTGACCGACAAGATCATCCTGCGCAATTCCACCATCCCCGCGTCCGCGACGCAGTTCTATACGACGCAGGCCGAAGGGCAAAGCAACGTGGCGATCCACGTCCTGCAAGGCGAGCGCGAATTGGCCAGGGACTGCCGGTCGCTCGCTCGCTTCGATCTGAAGGGGGTTCCGCCGATGCCCGCCGGCATGCCGCGCATCGAAGTAAAGTTCCTGATTGACGCCAACGGCATTCTGCACGTTTCCGCACGCGAACAGCGCAGCGGCAAGGAAGCGGAGATCGAAGTCCGGCCCAGCTACGGCCTGACCGACGAGCAGGTCGAGAGCATGCTGCTCGAATCGTTCGACTACGCGGAAGAAGACTTTCGCCAGCGCCAGGTGATCGAAGCCCGCAATGAAGCCGAAACCATCCTTTCGGCACTGGGAAAGGGCCGCCGCAGCCCGGCCTGGGGACAGATGAGCTCGGACGAGCAAAAGCGCATCGCCAGGCTGGAGCAAGCCCTGCATGAAGTCAAGAAGGGCGAAGAGTACCCGGCGATCCGGAAGGCCATCGACGACCTGAATCAAGCCACGATGCGCTTGGCCGAGTTGATGATGGACACGGCCGTGTCAACTGCCCTTAGGGGCAAGACCATGGACGAGGCCGACCTGGGCGAAGGCCCAAGCGCGCCTCATCCGGTGGCCAAGGCAGATTTTGAGTAGAGGCGTTGGGTGTTGAGGTCCCAGGAGTTCGAGACGGGCCGCCTCTGAGAACCCAGACGCCCGAGACCGAACACCTGAGACCTCTGGGAGAAATCATGGCAGACGAAAAAACGCAAGGCACCGGAGCCGCAACCATCGATGCGCCCGGCGAAAATACCGTCCAGGTAACGTTCCTGCCCGAAGGCAAGACGGTGCACTTCGAACACGGCAAGCTTCCTTACAAGGATCATGGCAAAGAGCAGTCCCTGCTCGACGTCGCGCTAAACAACGGCGTCCGTCTCGATCATGCCTGCGGCGGAAACTGCGCGTGCACGACCTGCCACGTATGGGTGAAAGAAGGCGCCGAAAATCTCTCCGACATGGACGACGATGAGGCCGACCGTCTCGACATGGCGGCCGATCTGCAATTGAACTCTCGTCTCGGTTGCCAGGCGGTCATCACCAAGCCGGGCAAAGTGGTCGTCGAGATTCCCGCGTGGAATCGCAATTACGTATCAGAAGAGCACTAGACACAGAGTTTCAAGGTTGCGACGGTTCAGAGTTTCAAAACGAGTCCAGTTCGACGTAAGCGGTCGGCCCTCTTTGGGCCCCCAAACCGAGCAAACCTCCTGCAAGGAGACTGCATGCCGAACGATCTCACCTGGGAGAATGCCGAGGATATTGGCATCCTCCTGTCTGAAAAGCACCCAGACGTCGACCCGCTCAGCGTCCGCTTCACGGACTTGCACGGCTACGTAACCCAGCTTGCCGAGTTCAGGGACGACCCCCAGAAGTCCAACGAAGCCAAGCTGGAGGCAATCCAGATGGCATGGCACGAGGAATTCCTGGATCGCACGCAGGGTTAGCGATTCGCTCGCACCATTCAGGGAGTCGTTGCCTTCTCGTTCTCCTTCATTTCTCGATAGAACTTCTGCAAGACATAAAACGCCTGCTTGTGCTGGCCCGTGTTGGAGACCAGGCCCTTGCGGTTGTAGTAGTCCTGGATTCCGGGCAGCGGACGCCTGGGCGAGTGGAAATCCATCAGCACCCACGGGGAAATTCCGACCAGGCCTGGAATTTTCCTGATCATGCCCAACTGGTGCACGTACAAGTTCGCCTGGTACTCCTCTGTCCAGCGATCGCCAGCGCCTCCGTGCTTTCCATAAAGGGCATCTGCCCCGAATTCACTCACCACCAGCGGCTTGCGGTATTTGCTCTCCCACTGTGACGTGTCGGCGTCCTCGGGACGGCCGAAATACCAGCCGAGATACTCGTTGAGTCCAATCACATCGAGACTCTCGCCCAGCGGATCGTCCAGAATGCGCTGGCCCGATCCGGCATCGGTTACGTGATTCATCGCCGACGTGATCAGGCGAGTGGGATCGAGTCGTCGGGCGTCCTCCGCCAGCTTCTCGAGGAACGCGAGCCGGTCCGGGTCGACCGGGGTCTCGTTCGAAAGCGACCACAGAATCACCGAAGCCCGGTTGCGATCGCGCGCAATCATGTCTTTCAGCTGCGATTCGGCGTTGGCCAGGGTTGCGGGATTCTTCCACGCGATATCCCAATACACCGGAATCTCGGACCACACGAGCAGGCCCAGCCGGTCGGCAAGCCTGATCTCGTTCTCGTTGTGCGGATAGTGGGTCAAGCGGACGAAATTGCAGCCCAACTCCTTCGCCCAACCGAACAGAGCTGGCGCATCCTCCGGGCCAAAGGCGCGACCGCGCATGGGCGCCTCTTCGTGCATCGAGATGCCTCGCAGAAAGATCGGCTTCCCGTTGAGCACCATCTGCGTGCCCTTGACCTCGATGGTCCGAAAACCCACCGAGTCGTGGACCGTATCCGCGCCCGCCGAGATCACAACGTCATACAGCTTGGGATTCTCCGGAGACCAGAGATTGAGCCGGGCGGCAAAATGAAACTCGACGCGGCCATTGGCATCCGGCGTGAATGCCTTTCGAACACCGGCTTCTGGGATATCGATCGTCAGTTGCTGCGCGAGGGAGCTTCCGTCCAACTGCGCCCACCCCGCAACTTCACCCGGCTCCCCCTTCGCAAGCTGGATCGAGTAATCACGCACAAACGTATCCGGCACCTCCACCAGAACAACATCTCGCGTCAGTCCGCCGTAATTCCACCAGTCGGTGTTTAGAGCCGGCACACCGTCGGCGCGGCGGGCGTTGTTGACCTCGACAACCAGCGAGTTGACTCCGTTCATCACCTTGCCCGTCCCTTCAAAGTCAAAGGGCGTAAAGCCGCCTTCATGTTCTCCCAGCGGCTTGCCGTTCAGGTACACGCGCGTGAAGTAGTTGGCTGCTCCGAAGTAAATGAAAACGCGCGTATGCTCGCGCTGCTGGTAGGAAAACGACCTCTTGTACCAAACCGGCCCTTCGTAAAAGAAAAGCCGTTCCTTCTGGGTGTTCCAGTCACCGGGGACGTTCAGGGTATCGGAGGCCTCGAAGTTGTATTCGATCGGCCCGGAGCGGGTCTCCGGGGTTGCGTTCTCATAGTAGCGGGCCCGCAGCCCGCTCTCGTATGGATCAACGATCACATGCCAGGCACCGTTGAGGCTGGTCGTGGCTCGTCCCGAAATGCCGGTGAGAAGCGGGGCAGCCTGGCTTCGTGCCCACGCCAGGCAACTGAACATGAAAAAGAAAGCCGTCAAACGTTTCATGGGGAGATTCTCGAACCGTAAAGCTATCAGAAAACGCAGCTGCCTCGCCTCCCGCCAACCGAGCAAGCCTTTACAAATTGGTGACAACCTCGGTCTCAGCTCACCGTACACTGTCGACCGACTTGAACGGTCGATCGCCGCCGTGGCGAAACAAAAATGGCGGGCCAATTCTGGCCCGCGCCGGCGCTCGGGTTCAAGGTCGGTCTCTCTCTCTCAAAACTGGCAGGGCACGCTCCGGGGGAGCGTGCCCTATTTTTGCTTTTCACTCAGCCACTACCCCACGGTGGCCGGGGCAGGCTCTTCGACGCTGGCTTCCCGTAAGAACCGCGCGGCTTCCTCGGGCGGCGTCGGATTGATGTAGAACCCGGTGCCCCACTCGAAGCCCGCCGTCTTGGTCAGTTTCGGCATGAACTCGATGTGCCAGTGGTAGTGATCATTGGTCGGATCTTGCGCCGGAGAACTGTGAATCACCAGGTTGTAGGGCGGGTTATCGAGCACCCGATCCGCTTTCATGAGCAACGTCTTGAGCGCCTTCGCAAGGTTTTCGAACATGTGCGAGGACGAATTCTCAAAGGCCGACTCGTGCTGCTTGGGAAGAATCCACGTCTCAAACGGAAACCGCGGCGCGTACGGCGCCAGTGTGATGAAGTCATCGTTTTCAGCCACCACGCGAGACCCGTTTTCGCTCTCCTGTCGGATCACGTCGCAGAACACGCATCGCTCTTTGTAGATGTAGTACTGCTTCGCTCCCTCGATCTCCTCCAGCACATAGATGGGCAGGATGGGCAGCGCAATCAACTGGCAGTGGCCATGCTCGAGCGAAGCGCCCGCCGGCTCGCCATGATTCTTGAAGATCAGGATGTACTTGAAGCGCCGGTCTTTCTTCAGATCAAGAATGCGATCGCGGAAGGTCCAGAGCATGTCTTCGATGCGCTTGGGCGGCATGGTGGCCAGAGTGGAGGCGTGGTCGGGGGTCTCGATGATCACTTCGTGCGCCCCGATACCGTTCATCTTGTCGAACATGCCCTCGGCCTGGCGGTTTAGATTGCCTTCGATTCCCAGGGCCGGGAACTTGTTGGGCACCACTCGAACCGTCCACCCCGGAGTGTCGCGCTGCGGTGGAGGTCCGCCATTGGGGTTGGGACGATAGGCCTGGATCTCCGGCGGCGTCTTGCTCTCATTCCCGGGACAAAATGGACAAAATCCACCCTTAATGCGCACACCCTCACGCACAAAATCAGTTGGGCGCTTGGCCCGATCGGTAGAAATAATTACCCAGCGACCGACTATTGGATCTTTTCTGAGTTCCGGCAATTACTAGGTCCTTTCAAGCAGAACGAATCTCGTATTTTACGCCACGGGGAGGCGTTTTTGAACAATTCGATGCCCGTCGCGGCCGGCGAGTTTTCGCGGACAAACAGGAGACCCCTTCGAAGGGCTTTGCGCGGGTCGATCATCTGCGGCAACCGTGGGCCAAGGATCGAGCCATCAAATTGTGAACTTCGGGTCATCGCGGCAAGCATGTTGGGAAAATCCGAACGCGACTCGATTCGATGCGACTTAGGCTCTTCGCATACGCAAGCGACCGCACTCACAACCGGACGTTCGTCACCCGCCACTACCATCTGACCTGAGCACAGCCGTCCGCCTCCACCGCGACCAGCGGCTCTGCTACGGTCGCCGGCACCCTCCCCCACACATTCACCGCCACCACTCCGCAAATCGCGATCGCTCCGCCCACCAGGCTTAGGGGGCGCGGCACTTCGCCCAGCCACATCCATGCGATGAAGGTGGCGAGCACCGGAATCACATACAGAAACGACGAAATTCTCCCCGCCGGTCCGTGGGAGAGCGCATAAGACCACGCAAACGAAGCAATCGCCGCGGGGAAGATTCCAAGGTAAATGACAGCCCGTGTCCCGCTGGCCGGCGCGTCATGCACCGTGTGCACCAGTCCTCGCCCGAACGGCACCAGGAGCAGGGTCCCCGACCACACCGAGTACGCCGTGAACTCCAGCGCACTGTAGCGTCCCAGGAAGTACTTCTGGATCACGATGTACATGCCCCAGGCCAGGGCGGCTGCAAGAATGATCAGGGCTTGTGGCGCCAGATGAATTCCCTGCCCTTCACCGCTGGCAATCAAGGCCACACCCGCAAAGCTGAGCAGGACGCCCAGCCATCCAAACGACGTCAGTCTCTCCCCTAGCATGAACATTGCCAGCAACGCAGCCCAGATGGGCGTCGATGACACCAGCAGGCTTGCCGATCCCGCCGTGACGCGCATTTCCCCGTAATTCAGCGCCAGATTGTAGACCGTGATGCCCAGCGAACCCGCCAGCACCAAGCCGGGAACATCGCGCCACTCCGGACGACGAAAATGCGCAAAGCGCGCATAGACGCCCAGCAGCCCCGACGCAATCAGGTAGCGGAACAGTGCCAGGTGCGCCGGAGCATAGGCGCGCAATCCCGCGCGAATTCCCGCGAAGGCCGAGGCCCAGAACGCGAGGGCAACCCCGAGTGCAAAAATGGCTCGAGCTGGGAAGTGCGACTTCACCGGATATTTCTCCCGACCCTGTTTTCCGAACCGCCTGGAGCGCGCAAGTCGCGACTCGACTTGCCGTACCTCGACTTGCTTCGCTTCCACAATCGGCGCTGCAGTTGTCTCTGCCAATGCTTTCACCGTGTCCTGCTGCATCTTCCTGCCGCGGGGCCTACCCGGTCACAACGTCGCCGACCCGAATCACGCCGCTCGTCAAAATCTGCGCGCGCAATCCCCCGCGGTGGCGCAACGCCTTGATCACGGGCAACTCAGTCAACGCCTGCAGGTGGCTGCACGGTTCGCACAGCCGAATCCCGCGAATCTTCACACCACCAATCGAGAACTCGCGCCCCACTAGGTGGTTCAGCGCAACCCCTCGGGTCACGACATTCCGTCGCGCATTGCCCGCCGGAAGATCCACTTCGTACTCGCGCCGGATGGCTTCGATCGCTTCCGCCTCAATCAGGGTCAGCTCGAAATCCGGTTCCGGCTTGAAGAACGTTCCCTGCTTGAGCGCATAGCGGTCGCCCTCGAGGCCGACGCCCGGAATGGCTTCTATCTGGTCAACCGCCCGCATGGGCGCCTTCGCAGCGGACGCGATGTGGATCGACTCCACCGTCCCGTTCCCCATAGGAATTCTCCTCGTGAGTGAGAATTTGGTGAGCCGACGGGCAATCTGGGCCCCGCCAGACTTCTGGGATCGCCCGTCCGCAACCGGCGGCGTTACGCGCTCGCGCCGACGATTCCGATGCATTCCTCGAGAACGTCAACCGCCAGGTTGGCTTCGTCCTGCGAGACAACCAGCGGCGGCGAGATGCGCACCGTGCTGGGACCACAGCCCAGCAACAGCACGCCGCGCTCGAACGCCAGTTCGACAATGCGGTCGCGCTCATCCTGCCCGTATTCCTTGGTCCTCTGGTCCTTCACGATTTCCACCCCGATCATCAGGCCACGCCCGCGCACATCGCCGACCAGCCGGTGCTTCCGGGGCCAGTCCGCCATGCGCTTCAGCATGTGGTTGCCGACTTCGGTCGAATGCGCCAGCAACCCTTCTTTCTCGATCACGTCGAGCGTCGCCAGCGCAGCTGCGATGCAGACCGGGTTGCCGCCGAACGTCGAGGCGTGCGATCCCGGCACCCAGTCCATGACGTCGGCGCGCGACATCGTGATGCCCAGCGGCATGCCCGACGCAATGCCCTTGGCCATGCAGACGACATCGGGCTGCACGCCGGTGTGCTCCACTGCCCACCACTTGCCGGTCCGGCCGACGCCGCTCTGCACTTCGTCCACCACCAGCAGAATGCCGTGACGATCGCAGATCCGGCGCAGTTCCTGCATGAAAGGTGTCGGCGCAACCACGTAACCCCCTTCTCCCTGCACAGGCTCGACGAAAATGGCCGCCACTTCCTCGGGAGGCAGCGTCGTCTTGAACAGCTTCTCTTCGATGAAGCGTGCGCAGCCCAGCGCGAACGCTTCCCCATCCTCGGCGCCCCGCGAGCAGCCGCGATACACATCGGGATAGCGCACGTGGGTCACGCCCGGCACCAGCGGCCCGAAGCGGCGCTTCTGTTGCGGCTTGGACGCGGTCAGCGAAAGAGCTCCCATGGTGCGGCCATGGAAGGCGCCAAAAAAAGCGATGATGTTCTGCCGCTTGGTGTGGTAGCGCGCCAGTTTCAGCGCGGCTTCGATCGCCTCCGCGCCGGAGTTCCCGTAGTAGATCTTGTGCGGCCCGGGCATGGGCGCGATCTTCGACAGCCGTTCCGCCAGTTGCACCATGCTTTCGTAGTAGAAGTCGGTGCCCGACATGTGAATCAGTTCCCCGGCCTGTTTCTGGATGGCGGCCACAACCTCCGGATGGCAATGGCCGGTCGCAGTCACGGCGATGCCCGCGGAAAAATCAAAGAACTCGTTGCCGTCGACGTCGGTAATCACCACGCCCCGCCCGCTCCGGGCCACCAGCGGGTAGGAACGCGTGTAAGACGGCGAAATGTATCGGTCATCGCCCGCCAGAATGCGTTTGGCATTCGGTCCGGGCAGGGCGGTCTTGATCTTGGGACCGACGGTGAGGGTTTTGGTCGACATGGGATCCTCCGGTGAATCAGTTGCAGGGTCGGTTGCCATGGGTCAGCTCAAGGATCGTGTCCGCCGCGGGAGGCTATGCAGAACCCAGTTGCGCGGACTCCGTCCCGAAGGAAATTTGCACAGGGAGGATCGAAACTAGTCGCTACCGAAAAGGCTGGGACGAACCTGCGAGGGCAGCACGGCCAGATGGCGCCGCGGGCACACCAGTTGCTGCAGCCAGCAGACGGGCAGACGCGAATTGGCGTTTTGCAGGCTCATGCGGACACAACACTCCGCGATTATTATAGCCCGAAAAGAGAGAGGATGGAAGCCCAGCTCTTTTCCAACAGCGATTCCGCAACCGAGAGGTTGCGAAGAGCGGTGCCCCAGTGTTGTGTTGGATTTGGGTGTTGATGAGAAGGCCGGGGAGGTTCGGATGACATTTTGAGGGCCCATGTCGGACAAGGGGGCGTGCCGATACTGGCCGGAACGAAAAGGAAGGTCAGGCGGAGGTACGGAGCAGAGGGCCGACTGAAGGCGGCAAGGGGGTCAGGGTGAGCGGTGGATAGAAGCCATTTCGTGCAGGAACTCAGCCGTCATCAAACGGGCCCAGAGAACTTGGCTTTTGTCGTTGCGAGCCGCCGCTTTCAGGTTTAGCGCGAAGAAGGCATGGAAGAGGTTGTAGGCCGGGAAGGTCAGCAGCAAGAAACATTCGATGGCATTGGGGTCATGGCGAAAGACGTGATCGGAATGCCATTCACAGGCGAGCTGGTTGAAAGCGTAATTCTCGATATCCCAGTGCTGGTGGCCGAAAATAATGATGCGCTCGGTAGGAAGCTGGGCCGCAGGCGCGGTGGTCACCCAGAACCACTCGCTGCTGAGGAGTTCCGGTTGGCGATCGAGTTGCCGTCGTACCGCGTAAGTCTCCCGCGAGCGAATCACCCGCACCGGGGTCTGTACCTGCGGCCAGGAACACAAATCGGAAGCATCCCACCATGCACATTGCCGACCGCGATAGCGACCCAGTTGCGGCGCCTGTTGGGCGAACCGCGCCGTCGCATCCACATACAGGTCACGGCGTTCCTGCTTCAGCACCACCCGCGCATGTTTGCGGTGCGTCAGCAGGAAGTTGAAAAAGGGAGCCACCGCATAAAGCGCATCGGCCAAAACCAAGTCGAACGCCCGTGGGTAGCGCGCCAAAACGCGCCGCAGCAAGCGGAGGGCGGTTTGTACTTCGTCTTCGCCGGGACGTTGGGGCTCCTGATCCAAGAGCAAACGCAGCGCGGGCCGGCCGGGAGGAGCCGCCGGCAATAACATCAGGGTGACTTGGCGGTGATAGTGCTGCAGGCGGTCGCCGTGTTCGCTATGAATGGTGCGCTGTAAGCAGCCGGCACAGTGACGCCGGTAACGGGCGTGGCTTTCGTGGCCATCCAGCACGGCGAGGCCGATGCCCTGATGATCGGGCAGAGCCTTGTTGCGTTTCAGTTGTTGCTAGACCAGGAAGATACTTTGCCGGAGTTGGTCAGCGTAGAGTCCGGCAGGAACCCGCCCCAGGGTGTCGGCGCTGGCCAGCGGTTCGCGCAGCCATTGTTTCCAGAAGCGCGGGGCGGAGATTTGGGCCAAAGCGTTGAGGCTGGGCAGGCGTGTCCAGAACATGACCAGAGCGGCTTTGACCACGGCGGGGGTGGAACGACGCGGCTCGAGTCTGCGATCTCCCAGGGGCGCCAGCAGCGTCGCGGAGAGGCAGAAGATCTTTTCGCCGTAGCTGATCAGGCGGCGGAGAACGGTTAGCGATTCCTTTCTTTAAGTCGTTTCCACTCCAGTTCGGAAACCTCTTCGATCAGTTCCTGCATTTTGCGATAGTCGCTGACCGCCTGCCGTACGCGCTCCTGCCAAGCCTGCGGGACACAAATCTGGCGCAGCCTTCCGCCCTGGCTCTGCACCAGGTACAAAGACTTGTGTAGTTCGCCGCGGGTGCAGCGGCAGTTGGGTTTACCACACTTGCCCAAGCGCTCGGACAAGGAGCCGCGAAGAAACCAGCGATTCAGGGCGAGGCGAGCAAACTGGGAGCGAAAGTTTCGCTCGGCAGCGGAAAGCTTGGCCCGATGGAAGTCGTCGCTCATAGATGGTAATTTTATACCTTATATACATACATTATACAAGATAAGAACACGCAAAGCAATCACAAAATGAATGCGAATCTGCTCCTGGAAGAATGGAAGATCAGAAAACGAATCGAATCAGACGGTTATCTTGGCTGCAAATTCAGGGTTGCGGAATCACTGCTTTTCCAAACTTTTCCAACTTTTCCAATCTTTTCCAATACAGGATGAGCCTGAAGGGGTAAGGCCTGCTGAGGATGGATGATCCGCGGCACCAAGCAGAGAAATTAGGCTTGCAAAAGATTGAGCCGCTTCTTTTGGCCGCGAAGGAACTACCGGGCGCGACCAACGATCATGGTTCACCCCCCAACCGGAATATGAGAACTGGTGTTTCAGGTCAGCCCTCTGAGACCTGAGCTGCAACACCGTACGCTATGCCCGGGGCGTCGCACGCTCTCTGCTATTCTTTGATCTCCGCATCATGTCTGCCGCGAACCAGCATCGATGGATGGTTATCCTCGCTTTCGGCCTGGTCTATGTGTTCTGGGGATCGACCTACCTGGGCATCGCGATCGCGGTCGAGCACATCCCGCCCGCCCTGATGTGCGCCACACGCTTCCTGATCGCAGGCACTTTAATGTTGGCCTACTGCGCTCTAGGTGGCCGCCGGATCGCCTACAACTCCAGGGAACTTTGGCACATGGCGGTGGTGGGCATGTTGCTGCTGATGGGCGGCAATCTGACTCTGTCCTACGCTGAACAGGTTGTGCCTTCCGGCTTATCGGCGCTCCTGATCGCTGTGACGCCGCTCTGGTTTCTGGTGCTGGACGCCTGGCTCCTCGGTGACCATCACATCTCGCGCCGCGGCCTGTCCGGGCTCGCGCTGGGAATCTTGGGCATGGTCGTGCTTCTGTGGCCGAAGCTGACCTCGACCGGGTCCATCGGACATCGCGAGTTGTGGTATTCGATCAGCCTTCTGGGAGGCTCCTTCAGTTGGGCGCTCGGTTCCGTTCTGTCGAAGATCTGGCACACGAGCGACCTGGACCCCCTGAGTTCCACGGCCTGGCAAGTCATCTTTGCGGGAATCGGGAATCTTGTCTTCGCCGCGCTCGATCGCGACTTCTCTCGCGTCGTTTGGACGCCTCGCGGTATCGGCGCGGTTCTCTACCTTGTGGTCGGCGGCTCCTGGATCGGCTACACGTCCTACATCTGGCTACTGCGGCACGCACCCAGCTCCAAAGTCTCGACCTACGCCTATGTCAATCCCGTGGTCGCGGTGTTTCTGGGATGGCTCGTCCTGCATGAAGCCCTCGATCGTTACATCCTGGCAGGGAGCGCGATCATCGTTGCATCCGTGATCCTGGTCAGCAGCGCAAAAATCACCGCGAAGACCGTCGCCGAAGAAATGCCTGCGGTGGAGACCGCCGGTGACTGAAGCCGGTAGCGCTCCGGTCCTCGAGTATCCTGGCCCTCTCTGTCATCGGGTGCGGTGGATTCAGGACCTGATGCTGACCATGTGCCGCGCCTCTTATACTGGTTCTGACCTCTCGGGGAGCGTTCATGGCGAACTGCCTACGATGCGGACAGGAGTTGCCTTCGCTCGCCTTCGGCGAAGCCCATAACCTGTGCGCCGATTGCCGGCGACTCGCAGCAAACTCTGATCCGGCCCTACCCAGCCCACGACCTCGGAGCGGAGTCAGCCCTGTGGAGCGCACTCCCTATCGCCCTCCGGTGACCGTTGCGCTGGTAGGACTCAACATCCTGGTTTTTGCGGCCATGGTGGCCACCGGCGTGCCGATTGAAAATCGAAACATTTTCCATTTGCTGAAATGGGGCGCGGACTTCGGCCCGCAGTCGCTCGGCGGTCAGCCGTGGCGCATGCTCACTTCGAATTACGTGCACGTCGGCATCATTCACCTGACGGTGAACATGTGGGGCCTATGGCAGGTGGGGCGTCTGGCAGAACGAATATTCGGGAAATGGACTTATCTTCTGATCTACACGGCCTGCGGCATCGCCGGTAGCCTCGCAAGCCTGCTGTGGAACCCCATGGGGGTAAGCGCAGGGGCTTCGGGCGCGCTCTTTGGCCTGGTCGGTGCTCTGATTGGGGCGCTGTATCTGGGCAAACTCCCTTTTCCAAAGGCGACCCTGCAGGGCCTCCGGAAGAACCTGCTGGTCGTGGTCGCGGTGAACTTGTACCTGGGTGCCGTGATTGCAGCCATCGACAACGCCGGCCACGTGGGAGGTCTCGTGATGGGACTCGCCCTTGGAGCTGTCCTGGGCCCTCAGCTCATGGAGCCGCCCGATCGACGCCGCGCGCACAGCCGCATCGTGTTCGTGGCAGCAGTGTTCCTCCTGATCGGGGGCGACATCTACGTCAGGCACAAGAATGGATATGTGACCGCATTTAGCAAGGCTGCGCCCGAAAAGCCCGCAACCACCCAGCCCTGAAACCGCCGAGCAGGCACCGACGGGTTGCGCATCCACAAGGTCAGACGACACCTGGTCAAGTCCTTTGCTCCCACCGCAGGAATGTGTTCGGCCGGCCGAAACGATTTTGTAATGGAAACCCGGCCCGCATCGCTCAAAACTCCGCTACAATACGCCGCAGGTCGTGTCCCGGGGTGACTGCAGGCACGGGACAACTATTTCGCACTCGCAGCACTCTATTAAGTTAATGGGCGAGCTCTTGATCCACCGGCGGGTTCCCCGTGTCCTGGTGGTAGACGACAATCCGGACATGGTCGAGCTCATGCGCGAGCTGCTGGTCAGCCGCGGCTACGATGTCGTCGCCGTTCGCGGTGCCGACCAGGCTGAGATCGAAGTCCATCGTCACGCTCCCGACCTCATCCTGTCGGACGTGGTCATGCCCGGTCGTTCCGGCTACGAGCTTTGTCGCCAGTTGAAGGAAGATCCCACCACCCGTCTGATCCCGTTTCTGCTGATCACCGGACTCAGCGATCGCGAAGACAAAGTCAAAGGCATCGAAGCCGGTGCGGACGACTTCCTGAACAAGCCGATCTTTCCGGCCGAGCTTTTCGCGCGCGTCAAGTCCCTGCTCAAGCTCAAGGAATTCACCGACGAACTGGAGACCGCCGATTCCGTGCTGTGTACGCTCGGTCTGAGCGTGGAGGCGCGCGATCCTTATACCGAAGGACATTGTGAACGCCTGGCCCAGCGCGCAGTTGCCCTCGGACGTCATCTGGGCCTGGACGAGGATTCCATCATCGCGCTGCGCCGCGGCGGCTACCTGCACGACCTCGGCAAAATCGCGGTTCCCGACGAAGTCCTGAAGAAGGGCTCCAACCTGACTCCCGACGAGTGGCAGATCATGAAGCAGCACCCCGTCACGGGAGAAAACATCTGCCGGCCGCTCAAGTCGCTTCGCCTGGTGTTGCCGATCATCCGCTTCCATCACGAACACGCTGACGGCTCGGGATATCCCGACGGATTGCATCGCGGCGAGATTCCTCTGCTGCCCCGCATTCTGCAGGTTGTGGATGTGTACGACGCGCTGCGCACCGCCCGGCCCTACAAGCCCGCATTAACTCACGAACAGGCGGCTCTCACCATGCAGATTGAAGCGCAGACCGGCCTCTGGGACGAAGAACTGGTCTCGGAGTTTTTCTCCATGCTGGCCAAGCGTCAAGTCGCGTAGTACGCTACCTGATCCCCGGTGAACGCCAGGCACGCGGCGCAATTGGCTGTTCGGGACCCACGCTGCTCACCAGCGCAACTCGCTGTCGTATTCGGGGTTTACACCAACGGAGCACCAGGAATTATTTTGGCAACGACCTACAGCATCGTCATCCCGGCCTACAACGAGAGCGCCCGCCTGCGCGCCACGCTCGACAAGGTGCTGGCCCACATCGAGCGCCATGGCTGGGACGCGGAAATCCTGGTCGTCAACGACGGCTCGACCGACGACACCGCGCAGATTGTCGAGACCTACGCCGCGCAAAGTCGCGCGGTTCGCTTGCTGGAAAATCCCGGGAATCGTGGCAAGGGCTTCAGCGTCCGCAATGGGATGCTGCATGCCAACGGAGAGCTGATCCTGTTCAGCGACGCCGACCTGTCCTCTCCGATCGAGGAAGCCAACAAACTATTCGCAGCCATCCAAGCAGGAGCCAATATCGCCATGGGCTCGCGCTGGTTGCGAGCCGAACTGCAAACCCAGCGCCAGCCCATCCACCGCCAGCTGTTCGGACGCATCTTCAACCTTGCCCTGCGGATCATCCTCGGCCTGCAATATCGCGACACCCAGTGCGGGTTCAAGGCCTTCACCCGCCGCGCCGCACACCTGATCTTTCCGTTGCAGCACATCGAACGCTGGGGCTTCGATCCCGAGATTCTCTACCTCGCCCGCAAGTTCGGGCTCAAGGTGGAAGAAGTTCCCGTGAAGTGGGCGCATCGTGACGGCACCCGCATCAATCCCCTGCGTGACGGAATCCGTATGTTCGGGGAGATGCTCAGGATTCGCTGGAACGCCTTCACGGGGAAGTACGACCCAGGCTCGCCTTCGGCAGTTGCCAGCCTATGATGCGGCCTTGAACTCCTTCGCTGGCTGCAGCGCCACGCCCGCGCCCTTCCGGTGAGTCAGCGTCATCGTGACCGAGCAGCTCTCGCACAGCCAGAAAAACTCGACCCCCCTCGAGTGCTTGTGCACGGTCGGATCGAACCCAAGCAGCGGTTCGGTATCCTCCCGAGCCTCCCGCTCGAAGCGAAACAACTTCCCCTTGTGCAGATAGAGGAAGCGGGCGGAGCAAGCCGGGTTTGCGCACTTCGAAATCATCAGCGCCTTGTCGGCAGGTATTGTGAGTGAGATTCGTAAAGTTTACACCCCGAGGGCAACGCCTGTTTCCACAGCAGGTCTGCCCAATCCCTGTTGCGGATGCGCGAGTTCTCAGGCAATCGGTTCCACCCGTCGGCTTGGTTACTTTCGTGACCCCGTTCGAGCGATATCCTCCCGCCAGGCACCGGGAATTTGGCACACTCTGGAGTTGGAGGCGCAGCGATGCCGCCTTCCCACTTCGGGATAAGGGACTATGGGAACTGCTTCCGGACAGCCCGACTCACCGCACCGGATGACGCGCCTGCGCGTGCAGATTCCGTTGCGCCTGGCCACCCTGGCTCCGGCTCCGCTGTACGCCGAGCAGTGTCAGACGTTGGTGGTGAACCCGCAGGGCTGCGGCGTCAAGTTATCGCGCGCGCTCGAGGTCGGAACGCGGGTGCTGCTCGACGGGCTTCCCGGCGGTCTGCAATCGACGGCGCGCGTCGCGAATTGTCTCGCCCTGGGCGCCGATGGTCGGTTTTTCCTGGTTGGACTGGCGCTGGAGAATCCAGGAAATGTGTGGGGCATTCGTCAGGTGCCGGCCGATTGGGAAGAGGCGATGACGGTGCCCACAGCCCCGGTGGCCCCGGCTGAAGATCCCCTCAAGAAAAAGAACTGGCCCTATTCCTTATTCTCGCAGAAGGGCGAAGCCCACCCGGGCCGCCGGTAGGCCGATTTTTCTCCGGCGATCGGAGATCGTTCCCGCTTCCGACCATACCGATTCCCACTTCTATTGTCCGGCCGATGCGGCCGCAAAGCGCGGCCGCACCGGCAAAGCACGAATGAGCTGCTGGGTGTAGGGGTGTAGGGGATTCTGAAAGAGCTGCGCGGTCTCGCGGCACTCCACGATCTGGCCTTTTTCCATCACGGCAACCCGGTGGCTGATGGTAGCGACGGAAAGCAGGTCGTGCGAGATGTACAGGATGCCCGTGCCAAACTTTCGGCTCAGGTCCGCGAACAGCGCGAGAATTTCGGACTGGGTAATGATGTCGAGCGCGCTGGTCGGTTCGTCGGCGATCAACAGTGGAGGCCGGTGGATGGCGGCCATCGCGATCAGCACTCGCTGCGCCTGGCCGACGCTAAGTTGCGCCGGATAGCGTTTCAGAAAATCGTCTTCCGCCGGCAGGCTGACATTTGCCAGCGCTTTCATCAACGCAGAGCGACATTCATCTTTCGAGCCGCTTCGGTGCAGGCGCCACGCCTCTTCCAGCTGTTTTCCGATCCGCAACGCAGGATTCAGCGACGACATGGGGCTCTGCAGCACCAGGCCGATCTCTTTCCCACGCAGGGACCGCATTTCGCACTCTTTCAGAGAACCGAGTTCGCGGCCGTTGAACTGAATCACGCCCCGCGTCGCCCCGTTCTTCAGGTGCAGCAAGCGCAGGATCGCCAGCGCCAGCGTGCTCTTGCCGCAGCCACTCTGTCCGACCAGGCCAACAATCTCTCCGCGCGCCACCTCGAGACACAGCTCTCGCAAGACTTCCGCCTTGCCCGGATAGTCGACCGAGAGCTGCACCTTCAGCAGGGGCTCGCCGTCCATTCGTGCTTGGTTTCGGCTAGCGATTGCGCGCGACCTCGTTGCTGATGGAGATCTCGTCGATATTCCAGTAAACCTGCGGCCGCAGCACCACCGGATGCACGTTGCGCGCCTGGGGCGAGACCGCCGAGAGCGCGTTGCGGTTCACGAGATAAATAAACGGCTCCTGCTCCCAGGCGATTTCCTGCACCCGGTCGAACGCAGCTTTCCGTTTTTTCGGGTCGAGGCTGGTGGCCTGCTCCCGCATCAGCTTGTCGATTTCCGCTTCCCAGGGGGTGGCCGGGCTCTTCTGGGAGGGATTCCACTGGTGATTTTCTCCCGAACTCAACCACACGTTCATCTGCGACGAGTTCGGATCAAGATCATTGTTGATCAAGCCAAGCAGGCAGGCCTCGTAGTCGAAGCTCCGCGTGATGCGCTCGATCAACGACGGGAAGTCGAGCGTCACCACGTTCAGCTTGACGCCGATCCCGGACAGATCCTGCTGGATCATGGTGGCCATCCGCTCGCGATACTTGTTGCCGGCATTGGTAATGATGGAGAACTCGACCGCGTGTCCGTCACGATCCTTCAAGACACCCGCCTGCGTATGGAACCCGTCCTGCGACAAACGGGACAGCGCGGATTTCTGGTCGAAGGGGTGCGGTTGGAGCTTGGCGTCAAACCAGAACTTGTTCGCGGGCGACATCGGCCCCACGGCTGGACGCGCGTGACCCCGGAAAGCGACCCGGGCAAGGTCCTCTCGGTTGATCGCCTCGGAGATCGCGCGCCGGAAGTTGGTGGACCGGAACCAGGCTTTCTTGTAGTCAGGCAGCGGAGAACTCACCACTTGGTTGAACCACATCTGCTCGGAGTCCAGCGACACGCCGGCGTCGTGGACCAGCGCCGGATTCTGCTGCACGAGCTTGTCGAAGTATTCCGCGTCGAGCGAGTTGATGAAGTCGATTTCGCCGCGCACCAGCCGCAGCATTTCGGTGTCGCGATTCGACTGAATGTCCAGCCGGACCGTCTGCACGTAGGGAAGCTGCTTGCCGGCGGCATCGTGGCGCCAGTAGTTCGGATTCTTCTCGAGCAAGACGTAGTTGCCGGCCTTGTATTCGATCACCGCATAGGGACCGAGCACCGCCATCTCCTTCTTCGGAGAACCAGCCGACATCATGGCGACCTGATCAAAGAGCTTGTCGAGCCCGGCGATGGGCGCAACGAATGTCACACTGATGCGATCCGGCGCGAGCACTTTGGTTTGCACCTTGCCGTCACCCGAGCGGAACGCGTCCCCGGTGGGCGAGTGCAGGTTCGGGTCCATCATCTGCTGGACGGTGTAGGCGACGTCGTCCGCCGAGAACGGCGTGCCGTCTGAGAACGACAGGCCGGTCCGCAGTTGGAAAGCAATGGTCCTGCCCCCGTCGGTGACTCTCCACGAAGTCGCCAGTTCGGGCTCCAGTTCCTGCGTAAGCCGGTTTAGGCGCACGAGAACGCCACCCGTCAGGTAGCGAATCGTCTCCGAGGCGTCCTCCTCGGCCAACAGCGGGTTGAAGGTCTTCGGATCCGAATGCAGGCAGAAACGCAGCTGCGGATTGCTTTGCGCAGCGGCGACAGCCGAAATAAACGCCATGGCTACGAGGATTCGGCACACCAGTTTGCGGCTCATGCGGATAACTCCTGGTCCAGCAGGACGAGATGGAAACAAATGACCACCCCGACAAACAGAATCAGGGGGACGAATTGCCACGGCTGGCCGGTGATTGCGCTATAGCTCTGCAGCTCGCGCAGCAGGCTTCCCCACGAAGGGAGCGGCTCAGCGACTCCCAGGCCAAGAACTCCCAGGTTGGCTTCGGTGAGAATGAAGACGGGAATCGAAATCCAAAACTGCGCAAACACGATCGGACGCAGGTTCGGCACGACCTGACGCCACAGCAGGCGCAGCCCGCTGCTGCCCGAGGCGCGCGCCAGCAGGATGAAGTCGGAATCTGCCAGAGAACGGGCATCGGCGCAGACCACGCGCGCGGCTGCCGCCCAACCCAGGCATCCCAGAAGCGCAAAGGTGATCGCCACCGAGGTGACCGGGGAGACGTTCAACGGCAACAGCGCGCGCACCGTGATCAGCAGGAAAAGCCAGGGGAGCGACAGAAACAGGTCGGTGGCGGCCATCACGATGCGCTCCAGCCATCCGCCCAGAAAGCCCGCCGTGCCCCCAATCAGGACAGCCAGCAGACTGGAAACGAAAGCTGCGGCCGGAGCCAGCAGCAGCGAGACGCGCGTGCCGTAAAGCACTCGAGCGAAACGATCCCGGCCCAGATCGTCGGTTCCCAGCAGATGATGGCGCGACGGCGCGGCGTCGGGCTCGTCCCGGAATTGATGCGCATACGAGGGCGCGATCACGTTCGCCAGCAGACAGGCGAGCGTTACCGTGAGGAGAAACGCAATCCCGAGGCGGCGCGCCCGCTTCATGACGTAGCCTCAGAAGCGCCATGCGCCAGCGCGTGGGCAACCAGATCGGACAGCGAATTCGCAACCAGGGTCACCACCGCCACCATCATCGTGAGCGTCACCAGCAGGTAGAGATCGCGGCTGAGAGCAGCCTTCCAGGCAAGTTGCCCCAAGCCCGGAAGATCGCAGAGCGCCTCCACAGGAATGGCCGCAGTGAACGCGATGCTCACCGAAACGCCCGCCAGCGCCAGCAGTTGCGGAGCAGCCGGACGAAGGATGTGCGCGAACAACACCGCAAAGTTCCCCAATCCCTTGGCGCGGGCGGTCAGCACGTGCGGCGACGCCGCGCTGCGTACGAGCAGACTCCTCGCGTAGCGGAAGATGTTGGGAAACACAATCAGAGACAAAACCAGCCGGCCGGGCATGCGGGCCAGCAGGAACAGCAGAGCGAGGACGGCGGCGGGCAGGCACAGCAGCGTTCCACCCAGCAGGTTCGCGAACAAATCCAACCCCCACGACCGCGACATCACGACCGCCATCGCCAGCGACAGCCCGAGCATCCAGCCCAGCGTGAGTCCGAGCGCAACCGACTTCGCGGTTTCGGGCGCGCGCTCCTTCAACAGTTCCGTCACCGGGCGCTCGAACGAACGGGACGTGCCGAGATCCCCGTGCCCAAGCCGGCTCAGATAGTGGATATAGAAAGTGGCCAGGTTCTGGCCCGCAGGCTCTTGGCCCCGCAAAGCTTGTATGCTCTGGCGGGATAGCCGGGAATCCAGTTCGGCCTCGTCGACTCCGAATCCGGGCGCGACCCGCACCAGGGTTGCACCCAGCAGGCCGCCCAGAACCACGGTGAGCGCGATCCTCCCGGCGTGCTTGCCCAGCCGTGACAACATCGGGTGTCTGGTTGGCATCTGTGAGGATCCTCAGCGATCGGTTTAATGCCTGCCCAGCTTGGCCATGTACTGGTTGTCGTAGATCTTGGCGGAGCGCTCCACGAACTCCAGAATCTGCTGCAGGCGGGCCCGGTCCTCCCGGTTGCCTTCTTTGAACCGGATCGCCAGTCCGGTGCCGGGATCGGAGCGCACCACGCTGCCCTCTGCCTGCAAAAGCCCGTCATCGATCGAGAAGTTCAGGATCAACCGGCTGTCCGGAGCCAGGATGACGCTGGTCTCGACGTAGCAGCCCCCCAAGCTGATGTTGGTCAGGTTGCCGAGAACGGGAGCGTCGCTTCCTTCCGGCCGGAATTCGATCGTGACGCGACCTTTCATCCGTGGGTACAACCGGCGATTCTTGCGGCTGGGCTGCTGCTGCTTCTCGAGGTACATGCGGCGGTCGGCCTCGGCCAGGAGCTCTTCCGCATCCAGACCGTCGTCCGGGTACACCGCGCGCCCGACGCTGAGCGACAGGATGTCTTCCTGGCAGATCTCCTGTCCGACCTGGCGCGCCAGTTCGCGCAGCTGTTCGGCTTTCTTCTTGGCAGCATCTGCCGTCAGCCCCGGAGCGAGCACCACAAATTCATCGCCGCCCATGCGAGCGACATCGTCATACTCGCGACAGGTCTCTTTCAGGGCAATGGCAAACAGCCGCAACACCCGGTTGCCTTCGAGGTGTCCGAAGCGGTCGTTGATCTGCTTGAAGCCGTCCATGTCACAGACCATCACCGTGAGCGACGAGTTGTCGCGCTTGCAGCGAGCCAGCTCCTTGTCGAGTTGCAGGAAGAGCGAACGGGCGTTCGGCAGGTCGGTGAGATAGTCGGTGGTGGCGGAGTTCTCGGCCTGCTGGTACTTCAAAGCGTTCTCGATGGCCAGGGCCATCTTGGAAGTGACCGCCTGCAGGATGCGCAGGTGATCCGAGGTGAACGCGTCGGCCTCTGCCTGGTAGAGAGCCAGCACACCCACGATTCCCGCCGTGCCTTCCAGCGGCAGCGCAAGCGCCGAGCGCAGGGTACTGAATTTTGTCGGGTCGTTCAGGTATCCAGGCTCGACCGAAGGGTTTCCATTGATGATGGGCTTCTTGTTCTGCGCCACCCAGCCGGACAGGCCTTGGCCCAACGGAATCCTCAACGATGCGAACAACCGGAAGTTGTCCCCGCTCACATGTTCGGGAACCAGCACATCCTCGCGCCGCACGTAAATGGCGATGGAGTCATAGGGCACAAGGCGCTTGAGCTTGACGTCGAACACCGAAAGCGTTTCGTCGAGGCTGAGCGATGCGCCTAACTCCTGCGAGAGTTCGAACAGCGTCTGTGCTTCCTGCCGCGCAGCCGCAATCGAAGCCAGGAACGTGGCTTCCTGGTTGTCCTTGACGCCGGTCTCGACAAAGCCGGCCGCCGGCGCCACGCCACGTTCAACCTTCACGTCGGTCGAGAGCCTCGACCAGGGCACGGCTTCCTGACGCTTCTCTACCAATTTCTCCAGATCGAGATACCGCCGCCTGAGTACGTCGACTACGCGTGGATCGAACGACTTTCCGGACTGGCCTTCCAGCCGTTTCATGACCTCGGGCAGCGCCATGGCCCGGCGGTATTGACGATCCGACGCCAGCGCATCGAGGAAATCGACCGCGCTCAAAATGCGCGCACCGATCGGAATCTCGTCACCCTTCAGGCCGAAAGGATATCCCGATCCGTCATATTTTTCGTGGTGCGCGCGCACGATCGGAACCACCGGATACGGAAACCGCACCCGCTCCAGGATCTCCGCGCCCACCACGGGGTGGATCTTCATCTTCTCGAATTCTTCCGGCGTCAGCTTCCCCGGTTTGGAGATGATGTGCTCCGGTACCGCCAGCTTGCCGATGTCATGCAGCAAAGCCGCGGCTTGCAGGGCTTCCATCTCTTCGTGGGTGACTTCGAGTTCCTTGGCGACCTCAACCGCATAGATCCGCACGCGCTGCAGGTGATCATGCGTGGTGTGATCCTTGGCTTCAATCGCGAGCGCCAGCGCCTCGATGGTGCGCAGGTGGAGATTTGCCATCTCCTCTACGTGCCCTTTTTCGTCCTCCAGCTTGGCAAGATAGAGTCGGTACGAACGGTAGATCAGATAGACCGCCGGCAGAATCAGAAAGGAAGTCTGCCAATCGACCACGCGGTTCAGCCAGCTCACCAGTCCCGCTACGCCGGCGCCCACCAGGTAATAGGGAAACGACCAGAAGTAGCAATCGGACCAGATGCGGCGCAGGGACTTGTGCTCGGTCAGCGAGATGACCGTCGCCACCGGGATGGTGTTGGCAACAAAATAGGTCGACGCGGTCGCCACCAGCAGCACCGCTGGATTGTTCTGAATGTGAAACAGCGTGACGTGATAGACGCAATAGGCCAGCCCGATCGCGAACGAAGTCGCGCACGTGTTGAACACGACCTGCACCAGGCGCGGGCGATCGCGGTAAAAACACTGCGTCAGAATGGCGGCGCATCCCAGCACCAGCGTCTCGGCAAAACTCAGTTCAAGAATGCCCAGCAGAATGAACAGGAAATTTACCGACATCGTGCCCGTGATTCCGGGCAAATTGACTTTCAAACGCGAGGCGGCAACCGCAACCAGCAAATAGCAAAGAAACTTGATCGGCTGGTGGCTGGTGGGATGCATTGCCCCGACCGCCAACACGGACGACCCCAGGGCGACGACCACACTGATGTACAGACGCGCGCCAAGAGTCATGGATCTCCATGACTGTGCCTTGCTCGCCATACCCTCAATCACACCGGCCCTCTTGCTTTTGTCTTCGGGGAAGTCAAAGACACGAGGACGATAGATTGAGAAATACCAGCTAACACCTGCAAATCCAATCAATTACGGGAGTTCGGCGAAACTTTGGTAACCTGCGTTCCGGGGTACGAATAGAGTCGGTCGACCGGCTGCCGCCCGGCCCCTGGCAAAGACCGGACAAAATGTCCGCTTGCCGGGAGCCGCCGGTGTATGCCTTTCCCTTTGCACGACTTGACTCACTCCAAAGAGCCTCTGCTGCCGACTTCACCCGGACAATTTGTCTGCACTTCACCGTACTTTCATTGGGTCATCACGTTGTCTGGAAGGGAGTTACATCCGACCGGGCAGCTGGCGCACAAACTGCAACCGCGATGATTGCCACCTGACCCCAGTGGCGGCAGTTGCTTTACGGAGAGCTTGCATGAAGTCAACAGCGAATCAGACCAAGGCGGCCTGCGCCACGGGCCTCCGGTCGTGGCGGTGGGTGGCTCCAATTGCGGCTCTGTTCCTGTTGGTCGTGAGCCTGGCGACCGCAACCGGTCAAGCCCGCCCCTCGACCGTGCGGCCCTCGATCCATGCTGTCCATGGGCCAGGCTTCAGCCGGGTTTCGTCCGAACTGTCGGCGTTCGCCACCCAAACGGGTTCTTCGAAGCAGCGAGTCGAGGTCATCGTGCAGTTCCGGGAAATCCCCACCAGGGCGCACTTCCGGCGCATGGCGAATCTGGGCGGCGTCCATCGGCAGGCACTCAAGCTTGTGCGTGGCGGAGTCTTCACTCTGCCTCTCAGTGCCGTGCGCGCTCTGGCCAACGATCCTGACGTGCTTTATGTCTCCCCGAATCGCAGCCTCAACCTGACCGCAGCCGACCAGTACGAAGCCACCATCGGCGGTGACGCCGCCCAGAGGTACGGCTGGGACGGCACCGGCTTCAGCGTCGCCGTCATCGACAGCGGCATCAGCGACCATCCGGACCTTCACGACCCCGCCACCGGCGCTTCCCGTGTCGTGTACAGCCAGAGTTTCGTGCCCGGTCTCGACGCAAACGATCAATACGGCCACGGCACGCACGTCGCCGGCATCATCGCCGGCAACGGCCAGGCTTCCGGAGGCAATGGCAAGAACGGTAACTCCGCGACTTCCATTTTCGGCGTGGCGCCCAATGTGAATCTGGTGAACCTCCGGGTGCTCGATGCCAACGGCGCCGGTACCGACGCGCAGGTGATCGCAGCCATCGAGCAGGCGATGGCCCTCAAGGACACCTACAACATCCGCGTCATCAATCTTTCGCTCGGTCGACCTGTGTTTGAGAGCTACGCTCAGGATCCTCTCTGCCGGGCGGTGGAAGCGGCCTGGCGCGCGGGAATCGTGGTGGTCGTGGCCGCCGGCAACAGCGGTCGCGACAACAGCCTGAACACGGGTGGCTATGGGACCATCGGAGCTCCGGGCAACGATCCCTACGTCCTCACGGTGGGCGCCACCCGGACCATGCGGACCGCATCCCGGAACGACGACCGCATCGCCAGTTTCAGTTCCAAGGGACCGACTCTGCTCGACCACGTCGTGAAGCCCGACCTGGTGGCCCCCGGCAACAACATCGCATCCCTGCTATTGGCGGGAAGCACCCTGGACGTCAAGCATCCCGGCAATGAAGTCGACCCGGCAGTCTACGGCGGTACGACCAAGAGACAGTATTACGTCCTCAGCGGAACCAGCATGGCGACCCCGGTGGTCAGCGGCGCCGCGGCACTGTTGGTTGAACAGAACCCCGCACTGACTCCCGACCAGATCAAAGCGCGGCTCATGAAGACGGCCGACAAGATGCTCTTCCCGGCTTTTGACCAGATGTACCAGCCCTGGTCGAGCATCACCTATTCGTTCCAATACGACATCTTCACCATTGGCTCGGGCTACCTGAACCTCACATCGGCCCTGGCAAATACCGACGAGGCTTCGGGCAGCGCGAAGTCGCCCATCGTCACGCGCGATTCCTCGGGTAACGTTCTGCTGCAAGCCGACCCCTCATCGGTCTGGGGCTCCTCGGTCATCTGGGGCAACTCGGTGATCTGGGGAAATAGCGTTCTGCTGAATGGAACGTCTGTCATCTGGGGCAATTCCGTGGTCTGGGGCAATTCCCAGCTGACGGGCAATAGCGTGATCTGGGGCAATTCCGTCATCTGGGGCTCGAGCGTGGGTGGCGGCAACGCCGCGCTGAACGTGGAAGAGGGTGGAGATCCCAACTGATTTTAGAGGTTGAGTTTTGTCCTGGTACTGGTGGTGCGTTCGATCAATCGAAGACTGGAACGGCAAGCAAACTTGCCGGCAAAGGAGACGGGAGCAATGAACATGAAAAAAACAGCAGTGGTGGCATTCCTGGTGGCAGCATCGGTGATCGCGTTCAGCCTAGTTGCAGCCGCTTCGGCGGTTTGGGGAAGCTGAGGCGATCAGCCAAGGACTCCGTCCATGAACCGTTTCCAGCAATCGAACATCCCGCATGGCCAGCGTCGGCACGCGGCGCATCCTAAGTATCCTTAGGGCATTCGTTTTGTCCTGCGGCGCGCCCCGTTCCCGAAACGCCCGTCGGATTCCCCCTCGCAAACTTCAGTAACCTAGCTCGACATCTACAAACCTGCTAAAGACATTGGGGGGAACTGTGTGCCAAAACCGGAGGCCGGCAAGATCCTTGCGCCGCCGCAGGCCGTAGACACGCCTTCCCGAGTCTTTCCATGAAACCTGCTGTCGCCATGAAGCTCGTCGACGGGACCACCGCGGTGGTGTACAGCGACGTCATGCACCGGCTGATGAGCATGGTGGAGAGGGTTGCCCGCCAGGATGCCGCCGTCTTGATCGCTGGCGAGACGGGCAGCGGCAAGGAAATGATCGCCCAAGCCATCCATCAGCAGTCTCTTCGCTGCGGCAAGGGTTTCGTGGATGTGAACTGCGCCGCCCTCCCGGAACACCTGGTCGAGAGCGAACTGTTTGGCTATGAGAAAGGCGCGTTCAGCGGCGCCGATGCGACCAAACCAGGACTATTCGAGCTCGCCGACCAGGGCACACTTTTTCTCGATGAAGTCGGAGAACTGGACGCGAAGGTCCAGGCGAAGCTGCTGCGCGTCCTCGACGGAGTTCCCTACTATCGCCTGGGCGGAAGCCGCAAGGTCGACGTGAACGTGCGCGTGATCGCCGCCACCAACCGCGATCTGGAAGAAGAAGTCCGCCAAGGCAAGTTCCGCCGAGATCTGTTCCACCGCCTCACGCAGTTCCAGTTGCGCGTGCCGCCGTTGCGCGAGCGGCCCGAGGACGTCCCGCCCATCGCCGAATATTTCCTCGAGACCCAGCTTCCGGCTGCCCACTTCACCGGCGACGCCCTGAAAGCGCTGCAGCGTTATTCCTGGCCGGGCAACGTGCGAGAGTTGAAGAATGTGATCCTGCGCGCCTGCGTGAGCGCGAAACCAGGAACCCGCGAAATTCGCGCCAGTGATCTTCCGGCGGCGATATGCGGTGTACCGGACATGAGCGCCCACTCCTCTTCATTCAGCGGAAACCTGGAAGACATGGAGAAGCAAATGATTCTCCAGGCGCTCGCGCAAAACGGGGACAACCAGGCAAAAGCCGCGCAGCAACTCGGCATCTCGTCACGCACCCTGCGCCGCAAGCTCGACAAATATCGCAAAGAGGCCTCTGGTGGTTCGCACTCGCTGGGCGCGCTGCGCGCTCCGCAGCAGCGTTATTTCCGAGTCACCACCGAAGTCCCGGTGACCGTGAATTGCGACGGCCGCCAGATTGAAGCGACGACGGTCAACATAAGCTCGGGTGGCTTGGCGATCCAGACACCGGTCTCGATTTCTCATGGTGCAGCTCTGGAGTTCTCCTTCAGGCTGCCCGATACCGACACGGTGATCGAGGGAAAAGCCAAGCTGGCCTGGACCAGTCCCGGCGGGCTCGCAGGCCTGAGCTTCCAGGAACTCCACCCCGCCCTCGATACCGAATTGCAGCAGTGGCTTCTTGAAAGAACCCGCTCCGAAGGCTGGACTGAGCCCGACTCGGCTCGTTAAGCACACCCGCTGCACGCCCGAGATAGCGAGCGCGCCCGTACCTTCGACGCAGTTCATGCACCCATCCATCAAACGACTTCCATCTGCCGATAACAACGCCTCGTCGGCCTCTCAGCAACATTCGCCGCGACCGCCTCAATGAGTAACCTGATGTGCGGAACAAGAAGGGCTCGCAGACCCGCCTCGCGAACGACCTTCGCAGCATCGCCCCTTCACCGACCTTGTTCCCCATCAAGCGGAACCAACGTCAATGCCAGGACGAGCGCTTTCGTAACCTCCCCAGCCTCCCGCCGGAGTGCGATAGTGGAGGGTAGGTGTCCATGGCCCAAGCCCCCCATTCGCAACGCGAAAAACGCGGCGCCCGCGTCAAGCTGGGGGGTTCCGTGCTGGCCCTGCTGCAACTGCAAAATCGCAGACAGATTCGAGCCCGGCTGAACCAGCTCTCTTCCAACGGAGGCCTGTTACAACTCGAGCAGCCGCTCGATGAAGGCATCGTCATTGAGGTTCTGTTTCACGTGGGATCGACCACGGTGCGCAGCAAGGCGCAGTTGTTATTTCCGATGTGGGCAACCAAGGGATGTCTGCAGCCCTTCCGCTTCAAAGACATTCCCGACGAAATGCGCACCCGCCTCGAGCAAGACCTGACAGCTCTGCTGAAGCGTTCGCCCGCCGGCACCGCCGACGAAGCCAACATGCCGTGACCGCTCCCCGAGCAGGTTTCTCCCTCGAACCGCGCAGCGACGCCTGACATTAGCCCCGCACGCAAGGGCGGGGACCACGGCAGAAAAAAGACCGAGTCCGGGAAGGATTGCACACAGCAAAGCGGGCTTCAGCCCGCCATCTCCCAGCTCACAATGTTTGCGAGAACAGGTTCCTGCCCGTCGCTACGCCCGCCGCACAGAGACGCGGACGGCCGCGTCTGAGATGGGGCGACGCCCCGTTTCAACCGCGGAAAAGGCCCGGCTTGACGCCGGGCCTTCACCGAAGCAGTCCTGGCTACGCACCTTCGGAAGAATGCAACACCCGGAACGTGTTCCCGCCATTCGACCAGACCAGCACCAGCGCATCCTGTCCCTTCGGGACGCTGGCCAGCGCCTTCTGCGCGTCCGAGGCCGACTGCGTCTCGTGCCGGTTGACGCTGACGATCACATCCCCAGGCCGCAAACCGGCGTTGTCCGCGGGGCTGCCGGGCAGCACGCGTTCGATCACCGCGCCCTTCAGTTCGACCGACGCCTGCAGTTGCTGGCGCACATCGGGAGTGATGTCGCCCAGCCCCAGGCCCCAGCGAGGCTTGCCGGATTCGCTGCTCGCGCCCTCGTCGTCGTTCTTGTCACGGGCTCCCATCTTCTCCAGGGTGACCGGAACTTCGACGTTCTTGCCATCCCGCATCACCTGCAACCTGATGGTGGTGCCGGGGCGGGTCTGGCCGACCACAACCTGCAGCTGGCTGGCGTCGCTGACGCTCTTTCCATCCAGAGCAGTGATCATGTCCCCGATCTTCAAGCCGGCCTTCGCGCCCGGAGAGCCCGATTCCACCTGCGTCACGATGGCGCCACGGTTGTCCTTCGACTCGAAGAACTTCGCGTTCTCGGGAGTGACATCGGTGATGCCGATCCCCATATAGCCGTGGCTGACCTTTCCGTCACGGATCAGCGCGGCCACCGTTGGCCGCACGATCTGCGAGGGAATCGCAAATCCCATGCCAGCGAAGCTGCCGGATCCAGAAATGAGGAACGTGTTGATACCAACGACTTCGCCGTGCGCATTCACCAGCGGGCCCCCGGAGTTCCCGGGATTAATTGCCGCATCGGTCTGGATGAACTCGCCGGGCTTGCGCCGGTCGCTGGGCGATGGATTCGGCCGGTTCAGCGCGCTGACGATGCCGCGCGTCACCGTGAAACGCATTCCGAACGGATTCCCGAAAGCCAGCACAGTCTGTCCCGGATGCAACGATGTCGCATCTCCCCAGGGAACGTTCGGGAAGTTCGACCCGTCGACCTTGAGCACTGCCAGATCGGTCAGGGGATCGGTCCCGATCAGTTTCGCCGGCAGGACCCGGCGGTCGCTCATGGTGACGCGAATATCCACCGCGCCCTCGACCACGTGGTTGTTGGTTACGATGTAGCCATCGGGTGAAATGATCACCCCGCTGCCGATGCCGTGCTCAATCTGCGGCTGCTGTTGCCGCGGGAAGTTGAAGTTGAACCCGGGACCGAAGAACTGGCGCATGTCATCGGGAATCTCGCTTTGCCCTTGTTCGTCACCCTTGGGTTTTGAGGTGACCGCGACGTTGACGATTGCTGGCGTCACGCGTGCCGCCAGAGTCTCCATCGCATGGTCGAGCGCCAGCAGCGCGCTGACGCTGTTGTCATCGAGCGGAGCGGTGCTCGGTTCGCTCGCAGCCGCTCTCGCAACTGCGGGTTTGTAGGATTCGAAGGCCACCAGTGATCCGACCATGCCAAGTGCCAGCACGGGCGCGATCAAGCGCCGGCCCAAAGAGTGTTTCCAGCTTTCAGAGAACCACGTTTTCATTTGCTTGCTTCTCCTTAAGAGTTTCTATTGCTTTGCAACTAATTCCTTAGTTATTTGGAACGAAAAAAAACGCCGCGCATGCTTTCTCCTAGATTGATTGCGAGGGATTCTCCGCGACGTGCCCCTGCGCCGGGACTACCATGCGCCAAACCGAGATGTGCCAAAGCACAGCTCCGGAATCGCCGTACGACTCGGCTTCCACGAACACAAAGACCGCCTGCTGCGGCGCGGGCGTCTGCCTCGCCGGCGCACTGGTCTGCACGATCTTGGTCGCAGGTGGTACAAGTTGCGGCTGCAAGCGTCTGCTCTGCGAGCGAGCCGTGGTTTGCACCGCCACCGCCTTCACCTGGTCGCCAGGTTGCGCTTTTCGCTGCAGGCGCCGCACGGCATGAACGGCGGTCCGCTCGACGAACGAAGCCGGCACTAGCTGGGCAGCCATAAGGGGCGCGTCTTCCGGGGCCCGAGCCGGCATCGCGATCCTGGCTGCCTGCGGAGCGACCGCCGGACTCGCGTCCCCGAATGCCACCAGCCTCGGCGCATGCGCCGACGACACCAAACAGGCGACCGAGAAGGCTCCCACCACCCACGGCGCCGGCTTCCAAACGCGCACGGCGTTCGGACGGTCCGCATCAAGAATCTGAAACAGCCGCTGCGTGGTCTGCCGCATCCGTCCGACGGCTGCCTGCGCAAGCGTCATCCCCCGCCGGAGCACGTTCTTCTCCGCGAGCGACACCAGGCACTTCGCGTAGGCCCGCGGATTCGCCGTGTGCGCGAGCACGATGTCGTCGCAAGCCATCTCCCGCTCTAACGACAACCGGCTCTCGACCCACCACACTGCCGGATGAAAGAAAAACAGCGCCCGCAGAACTTTCTGCGCCAGGTTGGTCCAGTCATCCCAGCGCTGCAGGTGCGCCAGTTCGTGCAGCAATACCGTGTTCAGTTCGGTCTCGGAAAGTTCGCGCATCGACCACGCCGGAAACACCACCACCGGTCTGAACAAGCCCACGGCGGTCGGCACCCTCAGTTGGTCCGACCCGCAAATCTCAACCGCGCGCACCGACCGGAATTCTCCGAGCGTGCGCACCAGCGTGGGGTGCAGACCTTCCCCTTCGAGCACCACGCAACTCCTGCGGATCGTCCGCAGATGCCAGAGCCCCGCCGCCACCCGTGCCAATCCGACCGCAGCCATCGCCGCCCACGCCCCAAACAGATAGAAAGCCCAGGAGCGCGGTACGGTGATCGCAGCGCCCGCTGGCCGCAGCAATGCATCCGTGCCATTTGCAGAAATTTGCAGGAACGGCGAGACAGCGATCGCAATCAACGCGCAAAACCACACCGCAAACCGCGTGCCGGAATTGCGCCGCCCGATCAGGCGCAGCAGCATCCACGCAAACAGCGCGATCACGATCCCCTCCGCCACACAGTTCAGCATCCGTTCCGCTGACATCTGCGCGATTGCATGAAGGTTCAACGAAGTGGTCATAGCTTCAGCGATTCTCGTCCAGCATCTGCCGCAGCCGTTCCAGTTCCTCGGCGTCGATCCCGTCGTCCTCCAGGATGTTCAGCACCAGCAACTCGCGCGAATCCTGAAAAAAACGGCTCAGCAGGTGACGAATCTCGGTCTGGGTCGCTTCTTTCTGATTCAGCAGCGGGAGATAGATATGCGCTCGTCCGTCTTTCTCGTGGCGCACGTATCCCTTCTTCTCCAGAATCCGGATGATGGTCAGCACCGAGTTGTAGGCCAGCGGCTTTTTGTTGGGGAGGGCTTCGAGAACCTGCTGGACCGAGGCTGACTTCTTGTCCCAAAGCACCTGCATGATGCGCAGTTCAGCTTCAGTAAGAGTTGCGGATTGCGTGCGCGGCAACGAACCATCCTCCCCAAAAGGCCTGGACCAGCTCCCAGATATGTTTGACGCAGAGGCTCGCCGGTCGTCAACTAAATATTTAGTTGCTATTCTTCAGGCGCGGGTTGCCTTGAAGCATGTATCATATTTTCAATAACTTGCGTGGGGCAAAGCGGAATAGCTGGAACCGGCCGCAAACTCCGCGTGGTACATTCAGCCGAGGCGGGCCCATAGCTCAACGGTTAGAGCAGCAGACTCATAATCTGTTGGTTCTAGGTTCAAATCCTAGTGGGCCCACCAACCACGAAGACCCTGCGTTTTGTCCAGCCTCGGCGTGAATCTGCCAGTCCGCTCGAAGATGCAGTGCCCTGCGAGATTACTCGTCCGCTGAGCAGGGCCGAAAATCCAGTGTCAGCGCGAGGGCACCTGATTTGTCATCCAGTCGCCGCTGTGTGCGGCATTCGCAGTCCGGAAGCATGGACCCGTGTTGGATCAAGATTTGTTCCCAAAGTCTGCTGTTATAGATTTGACCGCTCTTGATCGATAAGTCCTTCAATACTTCCTGCCGAGCATCTTCGCCCAAACCTAGAACTTCGACACTGCTGACATAAAATTGCTGGCCCTCATCCAGATCGATGGTCAGCAAGATCCGCTTGTTTGCATCGTCAAACCTTGTCTCAGGGACAGAGGTGAAGTTGAGGTAGCCAAAGTTTCCGTATGCCTTACGGAGATTCTCCAATCCCGTCCCAATCTTTTCCGGGCTGAAGGTGTCGCCATCCTGGATGGGGAAAAGATTGCGCAGGGCGTGGAGGTTACTGATCGCCTTGGAGTGCCTGAACGTGATGCCGCTCAAGCTGTACTCGAAGCCCTCGTCCACCTGAATCCTGAGCGCGACTCTCTGACCAACGGGACTGCTGGTTAGAGTCTTCGCATCGCCGCTCACCTGCACTCTAAAATATCCCTGGTCCTGCCACCCATGTCTCGCCCGTTCCAATGCTTCGTCGATTACTCCGTCAAGGGTATTTCCGTGCGTAAGCTGCTTGATCGACGCAGCAATCTGGTCTTGTTCTGAGACCGGCATCCGGATGAACCCCGAGAAGTTCACCTCGGCAATCGAGATTTCCGGACCTGAAGGCTATTCGTCACGAGCACCGGGAGCGGACGGGCAGGGCGCTTCGGACTGGATCTGGTGGGCGTGGACCGACTGCAGGCTCGCCATGAGCCAAGCAATGCTCAAGACAGCGATCTGAGCGAGTCCCCAGCGCATGCAGCATTATAGACACGCGCTCCCCCGAAGTGCCGGAACACCATCTGTGCCGAACCTGGGCCGCGACCCCTATCTCGCCTTCGCCCGAACCGGAACCCGGACTTTCGAGCTCATCTTTACGTTGGCTTGGGCGGGCCGCATCACGGGACGTGCAACCGAGGAACGCGACCGTGCCGCCGCAGGCGCGGCGACTCGACGACCCTCTTCCTGCTCCGACAAGGCGAGAAGCTGCTTCATGATCTCGGCCTTTTCCCACTTCTCCGCACGTTTGGGTTTTCCGGCGAACACTTTCGCCACCAGCACGAGCAGGCCGAGCGCGACCACGCCCAGCGCAATTGCAAATCCGGTGCTTGAGAGACCCATCATTGGATGCCTCTTCCTTCGCACGAGTCGGTCGAATCTGGACTACAGGATAGGCATTTTGCGACGGCAGGCGCAGTAAAGGACAGGTTACCAAGGGCGTTGTCCGGATTTGTCCTGCCGTCGGCCAGCCGGGTTACCCGCCCGCTCGAACGCTCGCAGTGCACCGGGCTTCAGCGTTGGCCACCAGTGCCGCCTTCGGTCCCCGGAGGTGTTGCATAAAGGGCGCGCGGAGTTTCTGACCGCGACCGGATCCCCGGAATTCCCTTGACGAGCCGTCGGTTCAGCGGCATCATCCCGGTTCTGCTTTCGCCGAAGTCGTCCCTTTCACGGTTTCTCCCGCCGAGAGAGTTCGTGAGCTCATCACGGGCACCCTCGGTGTAAGTGCGGAGTAATCACAGAGTAAGTACGAGGAAGTTATGCGTCCCAGCCCTGCGTTGTTTTTGCAATTCTCTGTCCCGCTGTTCTCCCTGCTCATTTTGACTTGCAGCGCGCTCTCCCAGCAGTCCCCTGTCCAGCCACTGGTCATCCAGGCAGTCGACGAAGCACACCTCACCACGCTGCACGGCAACACGCATCCGCTAGCACTCGCGCGCTACGACCAGGGCGCCGCCCCGTTGTCCTTGCCCCTGCAACGCATGCTGCTGGTCCTCAAGCGCAGCGCCGCCCAGGAATCTGCCCTGCGTCAACTGCTCGACGAGCAGCAGGACAAGTCCTCGTCCGACTACCACCAGTGGCTCACACCCGACCAATTCGGCAAGCGCTTCGGCCCCGCCGACTCCGACGTGCAGGCGGTCACCTCATGGTTGCAGACCCACGGCTTCCAGATCGCCCGTGTAAGCAAGGGACGCACGGTGATCGAATTCTCCGGCACCGCCGCCATGGTGACCGACGCCTTCCACACCGCCATCCATAAATACGTGGTGAATCGCGAGGAGCACTGGGCAAACGCCAGCGATCCGCAGATCCCAACCGCGCTCTCCCCCGTGGTCGCCGGTGTATGGACGCTGCACAACTTTCTCAAGAAGCCGAACCTGGTGATGACGAGCGAACACTTCCCCCTGGAGCAGGTCCCGGGCTCCCAAAAGCCTCTGGCTACTTCGCCAAGCGGACATCACTTTCTCTCCCCCGGAGACTACGCGGTCATTTACGGCATCAATCCCGTTTACACGGCTGGGATTCAGGGCGCCAATGTCACCATCGCGGTGGTGGGGCGCTCCAACATCAATCCCGGCGATGTACAGCAGTTTCGTCACATGTTCGGCCTTCCCTCCGCCGGCCCCCAGGTTATTTTCAATGGTCCCGATCCGGGCGATCTGGGCGGGAACGAGGAAGCCGAGGCCGTGCTCGACACGACTTGGTCGGGCGCAGTCGGACAGACCGCCTCCGTCGACCTGGTGGTTTCCGCATCGACCGACACCACCGACGGCGTCGATTTGTCCGAGCTCTATGTCGTCGATAACAACCTGGGCGACGTGATGACCGAGAGCTTCGGAGTCTGCGAAGCAGCCGTCACCAGCACACAACTCGCCGGCTTCAGCGCGCTCGCCGAACAGGCCGCGGCCCAAGGCATCACATACCTGGTCTCCTCCGGAGATACCGGGTCGGCTGGTTGCGACAACCTCGGAGAGATCACTGCCTCCGGCCCGGTCTCGGTCAGCGCGCTTGCTTCCACCCCATTCAACGTCGCGGTCGGCGGAACCATCTTCAACGAAAATGGGCATGACAGCAGCTATTGGTCCTCGAGCACATCCGCTCCGGTGACGGCGCTCAACTACATCCCCGAAAACGTGTGGAACGAGAGTTGCGTCAGCTGCGTCAGTCCCAATATCGCCGCCGGCGGCGGGGGTGCGAGTTCAGTGGTCCCCAAACCATACTGGCAATCCGGACTCAGTAGCATCCCCCAGGACGGGTTCCGTGACCTTCCCGATGTCTCTCTCACCTCGGCGATCCACGATCCCTACCTCTTGTGCCTGGCCGGCTCCTGCAACCAGGGATTCCTGGTGGGCATCGGCGGGACCTCTGCGGCGGCGCCTTCTTTCGCCGGCATCATGGCGCTGGTCAATCAGAAGGTGGGCGGCCGGGTCGGCTTGGCTAACTACGTTTTGTACAAGCTGGCGGCCGCCGAAAATCTCTCGCAGTGCAACGGATCCAGCACATCGACCGCGCCCGCCAGCACCTGCGTCTTTAACGACGTCACTGTCGGCAACAACGCGGTCCCGGGTGAGGCCAGTTACGGCACCAACAGTCCGCAGTTCAACGGCGGAGTGGGTTACGACCTGGCGACCGGCCTCGGCTCCGTGCAGGTCAGCAATCTGGTCAATAAGTGGAACAGCGTCGCGTTCAGGCCCAGCAACACCACTCTGACGCTGAGCCCACTCACCAACATCCCTCACGGGTCCGCCGTCGCCGTCGGAATTACGGTGGCGCCCCAGAGTGGAACAGGCCCTGCCACCGGCGCTGTTTCATTGTTGTCGAATGCCAGCGCCACCGCGACCGGCGGACAGTTGGTGGACGGCTTCACGCTCACCGGCGGTACGGTTGCAGCCACCACTCACCTGCTGCCCGGCGGCACCAACACCATCACAGCCCACTACGCCGGCGATCCAGCCTTCGCCCCCAGCAACTCCGCCCCCGGTGCAGGTTACCGTCAATCGTGAAGCCACCACGACCACGGTCTCGGTGCTCACCGCCGATGCCAACGGACTGCCTGTTCCCTTCACCATCGGACCCTACGGAAGCTTTGTCTACCCGCGGGCCGATGCAGCCGGCCACTCAGGCTTCGGGACTCCCACCGGGCAGGTCTCGTTCTCCGATAACGGTTCGTTCTTGCTGACGTCGAACTTGAACGGCCAGGGGAACACCGCACCTCCAAAAGGCGTATTTAACTTTGCGACGGGTTCGCATGCCATCACGGCGACCTATCTCGGAGATGCGAGCTTCCTGCAAAGCAATCCGTCCGCTGCGGTCAACTTCACGATCACCAAAGCCTCCACCACGACCACCCTGCAAGCCAGTCCTCTCACCATCGCCTCCGGATCGACGGTCACCTTGACCGCGACGATCGACACAACGAGCGGAGGCAATGGCCCTACCGGCAACGTTTCGTTTTTCAACGGAGGTACCCAGATTCCGGGCGGTTCCGTCAGCGTGATTCCCGGCACAAATATCACGACCGGAACCGCGCAAGGCACTGCGGTCCTGGTGACATCCGCCCTGCCCAACGGGCAGGACACCCTCACCGCGCAGTACACAGATGATACGAACTACACCGGCTCCAGCTCATCGGTGGTCAATGTCACCGTGGCCTCGGATTTCACGGCGGCTCTCGATTCCACCACCATCACCGTCTCCAGTCCGGGACTCTCCGGGACCGCCAATCTCACGGTCACCGGATCGACCGGCTACAACGGCACCGTCAACCTATCTGCCACTTCCTGCTCGGGGCTTCCCCTGGGCGCGGCCTGCAATTTCTCCCCAACCTCGATCACTGGATCGGGCACGAGCAAACTGACGATCACCACGCTTGCACCTCACATGGCGTTCCCGGTCGGCCCGACCGCGAGTAGCCTCTCGATGACCGGCGGAGGGTGTGCGCTAGCCGTAGTCCTCGTGTTTGGAGCGGTGCCCCGCAAGCGGCGCTGGACCATGGTCATGGCCATCATCGCTCTGGCGCTGCTGATGACGGCGTTCGGATGCGGAGGAGGCGGAGGAGGCGGCGGCGGAAGCCCGGGAACTCCGCTGGGCTCCTACACTGTTACGGTGAACGCAGCGAGCCAGCAGTTCAGCCATCCCGTGAGTTTCACCCTGGTGGTGCAGTAATCAGAAGGCGTCCCCGTCCCAACGCAGGACTCGAACCGGACGGCTGGGGTCCGGTCATCGGGTTGTCTCGGGCGAGCTACAGGCGAAACAACGGCCTCGCCATTCTGATCAGCCACCAGGCCAGACCGCTACCCATTCGAAGTTGCATGGCCCGAAGGCCTGACCATCATGGGGTCATGCTGAGCGTCCATCTCACGAATCTGGGCGGGCGGGCCCGGCAGGCACGCCATGCGGATACTGCTCCCATGTCGGTCCTGAAACGAAGTGCCCGATATGGATGGCGCTCTTGCTCGATCTGAAGTCCTGATTTTAGTCGTGCATCGAGAACCGCAACTCCGCTCCTACAGTCGCGTGTTCTTGATCGGCAGCCGCACCCGGAAGCAGGTGTATCCCGGACGCGATGCGAAGGTCACGTTGCCCCGGTGTTTGCGTACGATCCGGTAGACGGTGTCCAGTCCCAGCCCTGTCCCTTCGCCCATCGGCTTGGTGGTGAAGAACGGATCGAAAATTTTCGTCTGGATCTCGGCCGCAATGCCTGGGCCGTTATCCACAAACTCGACCAGCACGTCCTCGCCTTCCCGCATCGTGCGGATCCGCAGTTCGCCCTTCCCTTGCATGGCATCGGCCGCGTTGTCGATCAGGTTCGTCCACACTTGGTTGAGCTCGCTGCCATAAGAGTTGATGCGCGGCAGATCGGGCGCATAGTCGCGGATCACACTGATCCCATGCTTGAGCTTGTGATTCAGCATGATCAGCGTGCTCTCGATCCCCTTCGCGACGTCCACCTCCTGTCGCGGAGTCTCATCCATGAAAGAGTATTCCTTGATCGCCTTGACCAGGTCCGAGATGCGACAAGTGCTGTGCTCAATGTCGGCGATCAGGCGCGAGATTTCCAGCGTTGCTCCAAAGCGGCGGAGCGCCGCACCCATCACCGGCTGGGAGAATTTCTGCGCCAGCCGCTCCAGATGTTCCACCCGCACCCCCGCCTCCGCCAGTATGGGGGCGACTTCCCATCCATCGTCGACTCCATGTCCTTCCAGCCATGACTGGATTTCCTGCTGCACATCACTCACTTCGAGCGCGCTTTTCGGCGTGGCCTGTACTTGCCACTCGCGCGCCTTGGTCTCGATCATGCGCAGCGTCGCGCGCGCTTCCGGCGGAAGATTCGCGGTATCCAGTTCCATGCTGGCCCGCTCGCGCTTGTCGAAAATCGAGCGTAGCGTATTGGCGGCACGCGACGCGGCCGCGGCCGGATTATTCAGCTCATGCGCCAACCCGGCCGAAAGTTTCCCCAGCGAGGCCAGCTTTTCGCGCGCCAGGTCCTGCTTGGTCGCCTCGCGCACCCGGTCCGACAGAATCCCCACCAGCCGCGGACCGAGTTCCGGCAATCGGTTCAGCATTTCCGGAAAAAGCTCTTTCGGGATGCGCGCAATGCGCGACCGCGTGACCGCTCGACTCGTGATCGTGTAGTGCGTCATGCGCGAGAACGGAAGCATCCCGGTCACCTGCCCTGCGCGCGCCGTATACACCGGCGAATCCGGTCCCAGGCTCTCGCGGCGCCCGTCGGTTTCGCCCTCCAGGTAAACCACCATCTCACTGGCTGGCGCCCCTTCGCGCACCACGATGTCTCCCGGCTCAACGACGATCTCCTCGGCGTGATCCGCGAGCCAGCGCAGACCCTCTTCGGGCAGATCCGCAAAGATCGAAATCCCCCGGAATTCCTTGAACAGATCAGTGCTCATTCTGGAGATGAGATTGCCGCTAAAGACTACCGGATTCGGAATTTCCGCGCGACCCGCGATTTCACAGGGCAGCGCGCATCGGTAAACCGGGGCCCGGCCGGGCCTTATCTGACCCAAGCCCTATCTGACCCGCACCTTATCTGACCCAAGCCCTATCTGACCCGGGCCTTATCTGACCCGAGCCTTATCGGACCCGAGCCTGATCTGACCCGAGCCTTATCTGACCAAAGATCTCGCGTGAGTCTGCGACCCGCCAGCTCTGGAGTGCTCGGTGCTGCCCACCCGGCGTTACCCAGGCCTTATGAGATAATTTTGAATTGACATTGCGATCGAGGAAGTGACATGGCACATGAGGTTTTCTGCGTCAAACTGAAGAAGGAACTCCCGGGCCTGGACGAACCTCCCTTTGACACCGAATTAGGCAAGAAGATTTACGACAACATCTCCCAGGAAGCCTGGCGGCAGTGGACCGAGTTCTGCAAGATGATCCTCAACGAATATCGCCTGAATCCCGCCCGCCGCGAAGATCAGGAAGTCATCGTGAAGCAGATGGAGCAGTTCTTTTTCGGCGAGGGCGCCGTAGCGCCCAAGGAATACGTCCCCCCCGCGCACTAGGCTGGCGGTATCGCAGGCTTCCTTGAACAACCATCCGGCTCCGCCGAAAGCCTCCACGGTCAGACCTTGGGACGGATGGCCATGCCGAAATCACGTTCCAGGCGCCCGTACCAGGTATCGTCGTCGGCCGCATTCAGATCCACCCACTCTTCGTCTGTCATGGACTTGCGCCATTCAAGCAATGGCACCGCGTCGGGTCCGACCGGATGCCGCAGTTGCCAGGTTTCGCTCTCGACGATGTCGCGAATTTTCTGAGCCACCAGCGCCGGTGAGGCCGGGTTCCTGAGCGAGGCGGCAAACAGGTGGGCAAAACGGCGTCGCTGCGAATAATTGGACTCGGACAGCGGCTCCTCCAGTCGCCTCGCCATGGGAGTATCGATAATGCCGGGTTCCACCACGGCGACCCGGACGTTGAACGTCTTCATTTCCTGTGCCAGCGCCTCGCTCAGCGCCTCCAGGGCATATTTGGACGCACTGTAGGGAGCCAGGGGCGAATTTGCGATGCGCCCGGCGACGGAGGTCACGTTGATGATGCATCCGCTCTTGCGCCGCCGCATCTGCGGCACCACGGCCTGGATACAGCGCAGCGCCCCGAAGTAGTTGGTCTCCATCACTGCCCGGAAGTCAGCCAAGGCAAGTTCTTCGATCGATCCGTTGCGTTCCACCCCGGCATTGTTGACCAGCACATCGATACGCCCGGCGTCCTTCTCGATATCCGCAATGGCCGTTTTCACCGAGCCGTCCGAGTCAACATCCATCACCGAGATCTTGATCGGGAGCCCCTCCCGCGAGGCCGTCTCCGCCAATTCCGGCGACCGGGAAGGATTGCGCATGGTGGCGTACACCTTGTGGCCGGCCCGGCCAAGCTGCAGCGCGGCCGTGAGCCCAATCCCTGTGCTTGTTCCCGTGACCAGTACGGAGGACATGGCCTGCTTCTCCTTGTGTCGGGTTTGTCGGTGGCAGGCAGGAGTCTACACCAGCCGCCATTCCGCCCCCAATCCAGCCCGTAGCCCTTCATTGACTTTTGCGGTCTGATCGGGATAATTTGATCACCCAACGGGACCCCTTCCCCCACCGTCCCTGGGGTGTGGCTTTGCCCTCTACTTCTTCCAATCAAGTGACCGAGTTGCTCGCTCGCTGGGGCGAGGGTGACGGCGCGGCCCGCGACGCTCTGGTCCGAGTCGTCTATAACGAGTTGCGCCCTCTGGCGGGCCGCTGCCTGGCCGGTCAACGCAATCCAACCCTGCAGAGCACGGCCTTGGTCCATGAAGCCTATCTGCGGCTGGTGGGGCGCACTTCGTTGCGAGTCGACAATCGGGCCCACTTCTTTGGCATCGCCGCCCGCCTCATGCGCGAGATCCTCGTCGACCATGCCCGCAGGCGGAGCGCTGCCAAGCGTGGGGCCAACCTCACGGTCAGTCTCGACGATGCCATCGTTGTTCCAAAAAAGCGCGCGATTGACCTAGTGGCTCTCGACGACGCCCTGAACGCGTTGGCTGCCCTGGATCTCCGGCAATCTCAAATCGTGGACCTGCGTTTCTTCGCTGGGCTGTCCATCGAAGACACGTCCTGCGCCCTGAGAATCTCGCCCGCCACGGTCACGCGCGAATGGGCCGTCGCTCGTTTATGGCTCCAGCGGGAATTGAGCCGGAGGCAAGCGGCGTGACTCCGGAGCGCTGGCAGCAAGTCAAGGGCGTGCTCCAGGACGCCCTGGATGTGTCCCCTTCGGAGCGCACCGCAGCCCTCGACCAAGCCTGTGCTGGCGATCCGCTGTTGCGGAAGGAAGTGGATTCCCTTCTGCTTCTCGACAAGGAGCTCCCTCAGGACCAGAAGCTCAGCCTGGGGTTTTTTCGTGACGCGACCCTGAACCTTTCCGCCCCGGGCGGCCTGCCGGATCGCTGGATCGGGCGCTGGCTCGGCCCCTACAAGATTGTTGAACTCATTGGCACCGGTGGCATGGGCGAGGTTTATCGCGCGATCCGCGACGATGACCAGTATCGCAAGCAAGTTGCCATCAAACTGGTAGGCGCAGGTCAGGATTCAGGCCTGGTCGTATCCCGCTTCAAAAATGAGCGCCAGATTCTGGCCAGCCTTGATCACCCCAATATCGCGAGGCTGCTCGATGGCGGCAGCACCGAAGACGGCGCTCCCTATTTCGTGATGGAACTGATCGATGGCCAACCCATCGACCGCTACTGCATTGACCACAAGACTGCCGTGAGCGAGCGGCTCAAACTCTTCCTGCAGGTGTGCTCCGCCGTGCAGTACGCGCACCAACGGCTGATCATTCATCGCGACATCAAGCCCAGCAACCTTCTGGTCACCGCCGAGGGTGTGCCAAAGCTGCTGGATTTCGGCATCGCCAAGATTCTGGACACTGAGGCAGTGGCCGGTCAGCCGGAACCCACGCTGACCGCCTTTCGCGCGCTGACACCAGGATATGCCAGCCCGGAACAGGTCAAAGGCGAGCCCATCACAACCGCTAGCGATGTGTACTCGCTCGGGGTCGTGCTCTACGAGTTGCTCACCGGACGCAGTCCGTATCCCAGCGACAGTCGCACGCCCCACGACCTTGCCCGGGCGGTTTGCGAATTCGAGCCCGAGCGCCCCAGCACTGCGCTACGCCGGGTCGTGGCGGAGACCAAGACCAAGCCGGCGCAGCCTGCTCAATTTCCCTCCGGCAGCCCGCAGGACGATTCGCGCGCGAAACTCAGCAAGCGCCTGAGCGGGGATCTGGACACGATCGTGCTCATGGCCCTGCGCAAGGAACCCTCCCGTCGCTACGCGTCGGTGGAGCAGCTGGCCGACGACATCCGGCGCCATCTCCAGAATCTTCCCGTCATCGCCCGCAAAGACACCATCCTCTATCGCACCACGAAGTTCGTCGTCCGCCATAAAACCGGAGTGCTCGCCGCCGCGCTGGGTACCCTGGTTCTGCTGGGTGCCCTGGGCGTCGCGCTGCGCGAAGCACACATCGCTCGCGTGCAGGAAGCTCGCGCCGAACGGCGCTTCAACGACGTGCGCAAGCTGGCGAATTCCCTGATGTTCGAACTCCACGATTCGATCAGAAACCTGCCCGGGGCAACCGATGCTCGGAAACTTCTCGTCAGTCGAGCGCTCCAGTATCTCGACAGCCTGTCCCGCGAGGCCGGCGGCGATCCCTCTCTGCAGCGCGAGCTGGCCGCTGCCTACGACAAGATCGGCGACGTTCTCGGCGCCACCGCCAATCCCAACCTCGGCGATTTCAAAGGCGCGTCGGAGAGTTACGCCAAGGCGTTGACGATTTGGGAGTCGTTGGCGGCGGCCAATCCATCCGACGGGAACGCCCAAGTCGGCCTGGCGGGCGAATATTTCCGCGTAACCCAGGTGCTCGAAGATCTGGGCGACTTTGCCGGCGCCCGCTCCACCATGCAGCGAGCCGAACCGTTCATCCACAGAATTTCCGCCGGGCAAACCGATCCCAAGCTGCGAGCAGTCCTCGCCGGTCTTTACTACTACACTGCCACCGTACTCGAAAGAACCGGAGACTACTCCGGGGCCCTGCAAAATTACCGCCAGGGAGCATCCACCCTCGAACCACTCGCTGCCGATCCCCACGCCAACGTATTTGTGCGCGCCTATATCGTCGGGGACTACGACGGCGCTGCAAAAATGTTAGCCCAAACCGGGCACCCCGATGAGGCGGTCGCATCCGCGGCGAAAGGTCTGAGTTTCATCCGGGAACTGTCGCAGGCCAACCCGAGCAACGTGACCCTCCGCTCGTATCTAGGAGAGTCCTACAACATCTCCGCCGATATTCTTCTAAAGAAGGGAGACCTGGCGGCAGCGCTGGACTTCTATCGGCGCGCCCACGAGATTTTCCGGGAGCTCAGTTCTGCAGATCCCCACAACCAGGAGGCCGTCCTGAATTCCGGCCTCAGCGACTTGAGCATCGGAGAACTTCTCTTGAAGCAAGGCAACGTATCGCAAGCCCTGCCGAGAATTCACGCCGCCCTGGCCACCTTCCGGGCAACGCCCGGTGCAAAGAACCTCTGGGTCGAGACAGGACTGAGTTTGTCCTTTATGGATCTCGGGATGGCGTATGCCGCTCTTGCCGAACGTGCTGTCTCCCCCGGCGAGAAGGTGCGGAATTGGAGCGAGGCCCGCTCCTGGTATCAAAAGGGGCTCGAGGTCTGGAGCGGGAGGCCGAACCCCACCTCAGTTCTCGATGCCAATGGCAGAAACCAGGCCGCCCAAATCTCCCAGGCGCTCGCCGCATGTGACGCGCGTCTGCAGGAACTCAAACACCGCACCTTGGCGCAAAAACAGTAGACTCGCCGGGGGCGCAGTTCGCCACTTCCGACACGTTGAAATTGAGTAAAGTCCGGGCCTCCACACGCCCGATTCGGCGCCCGCTCCGCCCAGCTCCGCAAGTCACTGGCGCAGTTATTGTCGCAGGAGTTCAGGAGGAGACCCCAGATGAGATTGAACTGGATGGTTGGCGTACTGCTCGCATGTGCTATCGCCTCTCCGAGTTCAGCCCAGATTTCGGTCTGCATCGGAACCCCGCCACCGGCACTGGTTTATGAAGAACCCGGCCCGCCTCCGGGCGCGGGCTTTGTTTGGCTGCAAGGCTATTGGACCCCGGTGGGTCACCCGTTACAGATGGGTCCGCGGCCATTGGGAACGTCCTCCCTTTGAAGGGGCCTGCTGGACCCATCCCCACTACGACGACTATCACGAAGGCTGGCAATTGCACGAAGGCCATTGGGACCACGAGGACCACGACAGCGGCCACTGGCGAGACCATGATCACGGGCGGGGACACAGCGACCCAGGACCACGGCCACCAGCACCACGGCCACCAGCACCACGACTGATTGCTGGCTGGGTAGCCAGACACCTGCACGCAGCGGTTCTGACCGCTTCCCCTCGCTTGGTCTCCAGTCGGCAGTCGAATGGAATGTTTGCAGTCTCTGGGATGTTGCCGTCTGTGGGATAGCCAAGTCTCCTTATATGTGGCAAGCTTGGCTGATGCCAAAGAGCAAACTGACCGCACGTGAGAAGTCCCGCCAGGAACGCGAACGGGCCCAATCCCTCAAAGACCGCTCCCAGCAGCTCATGAAGAAAGCGGCTCAACTCCAGCAAAAAAAGGAGCAGGAGGACATCCGCCAAGCCGCTCGGCGGATCGCACAGCAAGTGGTTGAGCGAACGTAGTCGGTGCGACTGCGATGCTGAGTCTCTAAGCCGAACTTCTCGCCGGCAGGCTGATCTTGATCGGACCAAACCGGCTCGATGCACGCTTAGGCGCTGCGCGATGTCCCCGCGCGGTCCTGACGCTGATTCCGTACTTTCCCGATTTCGATATCCCCCTCTGGCACAGGCACCTCCAGATTTCGCATTAGCTTGTAGCTAATGGCCGCTGAAGCAAAAATCGCGGAAGTGTTCCCCGTGCAACCTTGGGACGACTTGCGTGGCCACCCCAAAAAGCCAGAATTCCCCGGTTACCGACCCGATTACTGCTGCACTGATTTGAGTGCATATTTCATAACCCTGTAACATCGGTCCGGTATAAGCGTGTTATGGAAGCAGCGCTGTATGACACGCTGATCCTCTCCGACGTGCACCTGGGCGCGGAAGTCAGCCGGGCGCGCGCCGCGGCCCGCATGTTGAGAGAGCATTCCTTCCGCCGTCTGATTCTTCTCGGCGACATCTTCGCCGACCTCAATTTCGGACGCCTCAAAAAAGAACACTGGCGCTTCCTCGGCGCCATCCGCAAGCTTTCCAATCCCAAGCGCCGGGTTGAAGTGGTCTGGGTGGAAGGCAATCACGACCTCGGCCTCACCAATGTGATGTCGCACCTGGTCGGCGTGAAAGTCTATCAGGACTACGCATGGAATTACGCCGGCCTGCATCACGTCGCCATTCACGGCCACCAGTTCGACGGCTTCGCTGTCAACAGCGTCTCGCTCAGCAAGCTAGGGACGTGGTTTTACCTGTTGCTTCAGAAACTCGACCTGCGTGGCAACCCGCTTTCCCGTTTGATCGACCGCCTGAACACGCGCTGGCTGCGCATGTCCCCCAAGGTCGCGGCGGGTGCGCTGTCCTACGCCCGGCTGCATGGCGCCGACCGCATCTTCTGCGGCCACACCCACGATGCCATGCATCTCGAGCAGGACGGCATCCATTACTACAACTCGGGCGGCTGGATTGATGCACGACTGACCTACATCACGGTGGGAGAAGACGGCGTTCAAATCCACGAATACAAAGAGTCTGCCGAAGACCGGGCAGAAGAAGAACCAACCGGCCTGCACTCGGAAGCCGACCACGACTCCGCCCTGTTCGAAGACACCGAGTACGAAGAAGTCGGCCGCTGAAATCGAACCGCCTGAAGCTGCCACCGAACCGTCGAGCGCCTAAGGCCCATAGCCTGACTCCCGGGACCTGACCGCCAAGCCCAAGACCTGCTCCTAGAAATGGAGCACAAATCCCGTCGACGCCCGATACATGTTCTGGGTCGTGTTGAACAGGTCCATCCGCAGATAGTCGCCCGAGACGCGAATGCTGATGGGGCCGCGCCATTTGTAGTCCACGCCGCCGCCGCCGGCGATGGTGTATCCGATACTGGACTGAAAGAAGCCGGTGGTGGCCATCCTCGTACGGGTCGCTCCACCCAGCCCATGCGCGAACAGGCGGAAGTTCCCATGAAACTTGGAAACCTGCGGGCCACCCATCAGCGTGTATTGCTTGGCGCGCGAGTTCGGGATCGCGGGAGTGCAGACCGGCACGGTCACGCACGAGATTGGGAACTGGTTCCAGCCATAGTAGCCGCTGCCGTCGGCGACGAACGTGAGCCAGGGACGAAAGCGGTAACCCTCGACCGAGGCTTCCCAGCCGTTAAGGTTCGAGCGGTGCGTATCGCCGTAGGAAGTATTGCCGTAGGAGTAACCCGCAAAGACGGTGAACTTCGAGTTCTGCGCGGCCGCAACGCCGCCCAGCGCGAACAGAACAACCATGACGCATGCGCGTTTCAGCACAAAAAGACTCCTCCTTGGCATTACCCTTCCCAACCCGGCGATAAAAGCGCGAATGACCTTTGGATGCAACAGCTTCGCAAAACTTTGCCTGCGACCGCCGCGGCCCTCGATCGAGTAAAAAAAGAGAATTTATGAGATTTTCACATGCCGTCGACGGCGGCACAACGTCCAACGATCAGTGCAGACACATGCAACCGAAAGCCACTCGAATAAATCGTCCCGGAGATTGTCTCCCCCTTTCGGAGCAAGGAGTCGAAGTTGAAACTCAGTCTGGAAACTCGCCACCTCGGAGACGTCATCCTCGTGCACTGCGAAGGCCGCATCGTGTATCGCGACGAGGCCACTGCGCTCACGCGCGTGGTGACGGAAGCTTTGCAGCATACCAGAGAAGTCGTATTGGATCTTGAAGGCGTACAGCGGATCGACTCCGCCGGTCTGGGCGAACTCGTGCTCATCCGGATGGTGGCGGAAGCGAGCGGCGGCACTCTGAAGCTCGCGGGGCCGAATCCGCGCATCCGCGAATTGCTCGACCTGACCAATCTCTCCTCGGTGTTCGAAGTGCATGCTTCGCTCGTGGAAGCACTCGAAGCCAGCAACGAGATGACGCGCCCGGCTTAGTGTTCGCGCAGGAACCGGTAACGTCCCTGGCGCTCGGTCGCGATGGCTTCGGCAACCTGCAGGAACGCGCGGCCAGCGTGCGACAGGCTGGCTTCTTTCCGATACACCAGGCGCAGCTTCCGGTGCAGGCGTAGTTCTTTGACTGAAACGCTCACCAATTCGCCGCGCGCCAGTTCATTCTCCACGCTGATCTCGGGAACGAGCGCCACCCCGTTGCCCATGCCGACAAAGCGCGTGATGGCCTGCAGGGTGGGCAATTCCACGTCCATGTGCAGCGGAGTCTTGTGCCGGCGGAAGGTTTCGATCACCTTCTCGCGGTAGGGCGACGAGACGATGTGCGCGACGAACACCTCGGTCCCCAGCTGCCGGATGCTGACCTGCTTCTCCGAAGCGAGCGGGTGAGTCGGTGGAACCACGAAGGTCAGCTCGTCCAGGTACACGACGATCGAGCGCAGCCGCGGTTCCTGCGGATCGTAGGTAAGAACGCCCATCTCGACGGTGTGGCGCAACAGGTCGTCGGGAATGTGGCTGCCGAGCGACCGCTGCACCGTGATCCTGATCATGGGATGGAGGCGGCGGAACTCTGCCAGCACGGGCAACAGATAGAGCGCGGTGAATTCGTTGGCCGCGATGCCCAGCTTGCCGGTCTGGAGTTCGCGCAGCTCAACCAGGGCCTCCTGCGCGTCCGCCCGCAGGTTGAGCAGCTGCTCGGCGTATTGCTGCAGGGTGCGGCCGGCGTCGGTGAGGACCCCTTCGCGGGAGGACCGGTCAAACAGCGGCTCGCCCAGCTCTTGCTCGAGTTTGCGAATGGTCTGGCTGACCGCAGACTGGGTACGAAACAGCTTCTCGGCCGCGCGCGAGAAGCGCCCCTCGCGGGCCACCATCAGGAAGACTTCGAGCTGCGAAAGGTCCATGGTTCGGCCTCTGGGAGAGCGCGGCCTTAAGTAAAACTTGCATCCCGATTAGGGCAACTTATCAATCACAGTAAAACTAATATTAATTGCAGGATTATAAGCTTTGCTTTATGGCGCTGTCCACTTACCATAGCCACTACCCCCGAGGAGGGTCCTGGGTCATGGAACGAGTACGAATCACGGTCTTCGACACGACGTTGCGGGACGGCGAGCAGTCGCCGGGCTGCAGCATGAACGTCCACGAGAAGCTGCGCATGGCGCACCAACTCGACCGGCTCGGTGTGGACGTGATTGAAGCCGGTTTTCCCATCGCCTCCGATGGAGACTTCGAAGCGGTGCGGGCGATCGCCGCGGCCATTCGTCGGCCCACGATTGCCGGCCTGGCCCGCGCCTGCAAGCTCGACATCGAGCGCGCGTGGGAGGCGCTGAAGGACGCCGCGCATCCCCGCATTCACGTGTTCCTGGCGACCTCTGACATTCATTTGAAGTACAAGCTGCGCATCTCGCGCGAGCAGTGTCTGGAGCAGGCGCGGGAAAGCGTGCGCCTGGCAAAGTCGTTCTGCGGCGACGTGGAGTTTTCGCCGGAGGACGCGACCCGGACCGACCGGGCATTTCTCTGCCAGGTCGTCCAGGCCGTCGTCGATGCGGGTGCGACCACCGTCAACATTCCGGATACGGTCGGCTACACCATGCCCACCGAGTTCGGCGAGATCATCCGGATGCTGCGCGAGCGAGTAAAGGGCATTGAGAACGTCGTGATTTCTTCGCACTGCCACAACGACCTGGGGCTGGCGGTAGCGAACACGCTGGCCGCGATCGAGGCGGGGGCACGACAGGTGGAGTGCACGATCAACGGGATTGGCGAGCGCGCCGGGAACGCTTCGCTCGAAGAGATTGTCATGGCGATGCGGGTGCGCCCCGACCGGTACGCCTACGACACCGGCGTGGCCAGCGAGCAATTGTTTCCCGCCAGCCAGATTCTGAACGAGGTGACCGGCGTTCCCGTGCAGCCCAACAAGGCCATCATCGGGCGCAACGCATTTGCGCACGAGGCGGGCATTCACCAGGACGGCGTCCTGAAGAATCCGCTGACCTACGAAATCATGACCCCGCAATCGGTGGGCGTACCCGACTCCAGGCTGGTGCTCGGGAAGCATTCCGGGCGGCATGCGCTCAGCCTGCGCTGCGAACAACTGGGCTACCAGTTTGAGCGCCGCGAACTCGACGAGGTGTACCGGAAGTTTGTCGTGCTGGCGGACCAGATCAAGCATGTCGAAGATCATCACCTGCTGCAGTTGATCCGCGAAACGCAGCACGAAACGCCGCGCATTCCGCCCGCGCACGTGGATATGCCTCCGGCCGTGATCGCCGCGGTTGCGGGGAGTTCGTTCCCGGTTCCCGCCCCGGCCGAGCGGCATCCGCTCGAGATGACGCTGCATTCTGTTCCGGAACATCACGGGGAGCAGGAAGACTATTTGTGGGGCGTGTAGGGGGCGGCACAGATTCAGACCTTCGGGGAAATCGGGTCTCCGGCGGGATTCTGTTCACCTCCGGGTTTTTCTCCGCCGCGATCAGCTGTCGCACAATCAGCAAGACTTCTCTCTCCGATGCTCCGCCACGCTGACACGCGATGGTCGTGTATTTGCGAGCACGTCCGAAATGCGCTGCATCTCCAGGGGGTTCGCAAGTTGCGAGGCAGGGCCCGCGCAAATGGGCTCAACCGCCACGCACCGGCGCCCACGCCAGGACTGAGCCAGTCTCTGCGGTCGGTTCCAGATCCATTCCACGGCTCGACCGTGTGGGGGTCTTGCCGCAGGCGATCCAGCCGGAGACCAATCCCGCAATCACCCGGGAACAGGCACGAGCCATTTGATGACGGAAGGTCCGACAACTCGCTCCCGCACGCGCTCCCGGCAGTGGTTTGAGCGCGGGCAGCAATCGCTGGTGGAGGGCGTGAACTCGCCCTCGCGCGGGGCTGCCGTGTACTTGCCGGGGCCCATCGTGCTCGAGCGCGGGCTCGGTTCGAAAGTTTGGGACGTCGATGGCAATGAATACGTCGATTTCATGATGTCGTTCGGCGCGCTGATCCACGGGCACGCGCACCCCAGGATGGTCGAGGTCGTTTCTCAGAGCATCACGGAAGGCTCGCATTTCGCCGCGGCCACGCCGGCCGAGACCGAAGCTGCAGAGCGGTTCTGCCGCGTGATTCCGTCGGCCGAGGTGGTGCGCTTCGCCAATACCGGCAGCGAGGCGACCATGCTGGCCTTGCGCCTGGCGCGCGCGCACACCGGACGGACGAGGTTTCTCAAGTTCGAAGGCCACTACCACGGCTGGTACGATCCCTACTGCCTGAACGGCCACAGCCACCCCATCGACCAGATCGGGCCCTCCGAAAATCCGGCCCGCATTCCGGACTCGGAAGGCATCCCCGCTTCGGTGTGGGACGACGTCGTACTGGCCCCGTGGAATGATCTTGCCGCGCTCGAACGCGTCATGCTCGCACATGGCCGCGAACTGGCCGCGGTCATCACCGAGCCCATCATGGCCAACCTGGGCTGCATCCCGCCGCGCGATGGATATCTCGAGAAAATGCGCGCACTCGCGCACCAGTACGGCGCGCTTTTCATCCTGGACGAAGTGGTCACCGGCTTCCGCTACGCGCCCGGTGGGTGCCAGCAGTACTACAACCTGGAGCCCGACCTTGCGACCTTCGGCAAGGCGCTGGGTGCGGGATTTCCGGTGGGCGCGGTGGCCGGGCCGCGCGAGATCCTCGACCGCATGCGCTGGTCTGAGCACATGGTGCTGCACTACGGCACGTTCAACGGACACCGCTTGACCATGAAGGTGGTCGCGGCCAACCTGGACCTGTTGAGCACCGAAGGTACGTATCGCAAGCTCTACGCCATCGGCGACGCCTCGATTGCCGGCCTGCGTGACGTGTTCCGCCGTCACCGGATCAAGGCCATCGTGCAAGGCTTCGGGCCCATGTTCCAGATCTACTTCACAGAACGCGACGCCATTCACGACTATCGCGATTACTGCCGGTCGGTCGACACCCAGCGGTACTCACGCTTCGTCCACCGCCTGCTCGATCGCGGAATCTACATGACTCCTTCGAACGGCCTGCACTGGATTATCTCGACCGCGCACACCGAGACAGATGTAGAAGCCCTGCTCGAGGCGGCGGATCAGGCATGCGCAGGACTCGCGTGACAGCGATGGTGTTTCTCGGCGGCGGCCGCATTACGAAAGCATTGATCGCGGGGCTGCGCTTGGCCGGGGACAAGACGCCGATCGTGGTGCACGACCGCAACGCGCACAAGCTGCGCGCGCTGCAGCGGGAGTACGGAGTCAAAGTCGAGCCCGATCTGAGGCGCGCAATCGCCCAGCTGGGTTGGCTGATCATTGCCGTGCGGCCCGATTCGGTTGTGGCGCTGTTGGAGAAGGCGCGGCAAGCCGCGTCTCTACCCGTCGGCGACAGCGCGGGTAAGGGTCGTGTGATTCGGCCGGCCAGGGACAACCAGGCGAAGCGTACGATGCTCGCTTGCAGCCTGGCCGCCGGGATTCCTTTGGCGAAGCTGCGGGCTGCACTGGGACCGCCAGTGCGCTGGGCGCGGGCCATGCCGAGTCCGGTGGCGCGCAGCGGCCACGGGCTCACGGCAGTGACTTTTGAGCGCAGCTTTCCGGCAGCGGCTCGCAAGCGGGTCCGGGATTTCTTCGGCAAGGTCGGTCCGGTGATGGAGATTCCGGAGAACCAGTTCGACGCGTTCACGGCGACTTACTCGAGCAGCCACGGTTATTACGCCCTTGCGGGACTGGTGCGAGCGGCTCAGAAATTGGGACTCGACCGCAAGACCGCTTTCGCGGCCGCCGCGCACGCACTGGCAGATGGAATTCTTTCGTGGCGCGAAGGGACTGACTCGCTGCAAGAACTGCTGCACGAGGCCGCGACGCCGGGCGGAATCTCGGCCACGGTGATGCGAGCAATGGATCGCGGGGGCCACGCGCGGATCGTGGAGCGCGGCCTGCGCGCAGGCGTGGCGCGGGCGAAAAACGCCGGACGTTAGCCGGTGGCGGACGCGGAGAACACCCTCGCCGCCAGACGAAAGAGACGGATTCCCCGATACAGGGGAAACAGCGGAGCTGGCAAGCGTACCGTCGACCACTCTCCGATGCCAGGCGTCAAGGCAAGCCGTGACGCAAATCGTGCTTTGTCGGACGCCCGCTCCCGCAAGCCCAGCATCAGCCGGAAATACCCCACCGATTCGGTGCTGTACCCGTGCGACTCCGGAATATGCGCCGCGATCTGAACGCAGAGACCACTCAAGCTGGCATCACTACGCCACTTGTTCATCGCGGCCTCGGGAGCGGTCGCGCTCAGCAGGCGACTGGCAAGAGTCAGGCTCAGCCCAAGGATTCGCTCGATCCCCAACTCGCCAGCTTGTGACAAAACTGCATCCCAGTTCATCGCGTGCGACTCGACCAGTCCGGCAATGTCGCGTAGCCAGCCCAGCCGTATCCAGGCGTGCTTGGCGGCGTGCACACACAGAACGAGCAGCAGGTCTTCCGCCGACAGAGTCCTCACTGTTCTGCCCGCCACCTCGGCTGGCGATGCCCTTTCGAAGAACGAGTCCATCTCGAAATCCACGGCGTAGAACCGGGGGACGATACCCCACTGGATCTCAAGTAGGTTCTTCCCCGCGGCTCCATCGAGCGTGTACTCGCAGCCCGACCGCAGGTAGGCGCGCTGCTCGGCCGGCGTCAGGTGCAGGCTGGGAGCGAAACCCAGCGCTTTCAGAGCCTCGAGAGCGCGCGCCACATCCGTCGGACGCACCAGGATGTCGAGGTCGGAGAACTCTCGCTGCGCGAGATCGCCGTATACCGACTGCGCGAGCGCCGGTCCCTTGTAGGGCATGGCTTCGATGCCGTGGGCGTCGAAGCCGTCAAGGATGCGGATGAGTTCGGCGGCGAACCTGAGATTCCGGCGCGCGTTGCGCTGGTAACGCCGGGCAAGTTCGTCGAGCGTCAGGCAAGGAACTGCGCCAGGAATCTCGCGCAGAGCCTGGTAGACCGGCGGCGTGACGCTGTGGTGCTCGGCAAGGGCGAGGACTCGCTGCCAGTCGAGGGGAACTTCCAGGCAAGCCCGCAGATCGTCGGACGCTCTTTCCGGCGGCGACCCTTCGCGCGCGGATCCCTCCTGCTTGCCGACTGCGCTACAGGCGAGCAGCAGTTTGAATTCGGGGGCGAACGCCGAACGGGCAGCGCGGATCGGGCTGCTCGAATTTGCGGCCGGCGACGAGCCGAGAGAAGACATGGTCCACGAGCCAAGGGGGCGAGAAAAAGGCCGTCGAAAGGGGCGCGCAACCGGACTCGGACCACTATAATACAGAGATTCTGGAAGGCTCAGGTTGCTGCTTGTTTCGTCTCCCTTATGCCAGCGGTGGTTCTCCAGTCCGTCAGCAAGATATTTCATCACCGTCCGGTGCTGTTCAACTGGTTTGGCCGTGAGCGAACCGGGGAAACACGCGCGCTGGACCGCGTCTCGCTGGAAGTGCCGGGCGGCAGCGTGCTGGTGCTGCTCGGCCCCAACGGCAGCGGTAAGACCACGACCCTCAAGCTGATCTCGACCATGCTGCTGCCCGACGCAGGACGCGTTCTGGTGCAGGGCGCCGACACCACCGATAACGCAGACGCCGTGCGGGAGCGCGTGGGTTTTGCCGTGGCCACGGAACGGTCGTTCTTCCCAAGGCTCTCAGCGCGCGAGAATCTGGATTTCTTCGCGGCGCTGGACGATATTCCGCGCAGACTGCGGGCGGAGCGAGTCGACCAGTTGCTGGCGCGCACCGGCCTGCACGACTCTGCGGACACGCTGGTGATGAAGTTTTCAAGCGGCATGTACCAGCGGCTGGGCATTGCGCGGGCGCTGATCAAGAGGCCGTCGGTGGTGCTGCTCGACGAGCCTACCCGCAGCCTGGACCCCGGGTCAGCCGCGCAGTTCTGGAACCTGGTGCGCGGGCTTCCCGCGCAAGGAACGACCGTGATCCTGGCGACGCACAACTTCAACGAGGCGGTCGCGGTGGGAAATCATGTTGCGATCCTGTTCAAAGGCGAGCTGGCGGCGGAGCGGCATTTGTCGTCGACCGTGCGCGTGGACGAGTTGCGGTCGTTCTATTTTCAGACGACGGGCGAACTCGAAGAAGTCGAGCCGGCGGTGTCGCGAGGTGGGTGATGAACGTCAGCTCTCTGCTCGATAAGACCGCGGTCATCGTGCGTCGTGACCTGCTGACGGCGATGCGCTACCGGACTGGATTTGTTCTGGGAGCGGCGGGAGCGATCACCGAGTTGGCCGCCTTTTACTACCTGTCGCGAGCAGTGGGGCCGGGATTTCGGCCGGAGGGCATCGAGTATTTTTCGTTTCTGCTCATCGGCACGGGCTTCTACACGTTTCTGCTGATGGGCGTGCACGCATTCCTGCAAACGGTGCAGGAGGCGCAGCAGACCGGGACGCTGGAAGTGCTGATGACCACATCCACGTCGCCGCCCGTGCTGGTATTTCTGAGCACCATGTCGGCATTCGCAGCGAACACGGTCACGCTGGCGTTTTACCTGATCGCGGGACTGATGTTTGGCGCGCCGATGCGTCCGAACGTCATCAGCTCGCTGGCAGTCTTCGGGCTGTCCGTGGTGGTGGCGGCGGCCATTGGATTGCTCGCAGCTGCATTGCAACTGGCGGTGCAGAAGGGGTCGGCGGTGGTGTGGTTTCTGGGATCGGTGTGGTTTCTGACCGGAACTTTGTTCCCGGTAGGGACGCTGCCAAGGCCATTGCGCGGTCTGGCGGGGCTGATCCCGATCACGCACTCGCTCGAGGGCATGCGGCTGGCGTTGCTGGAAGACGCTTCGTTGGGCGGGGTAGGACACGAACTGTTGATTCTGGCAGCATTTGCGCTGGTTCTTGTACCCTGCAGCCTGCTGGTGTTCTCCTGGACGCTGCGGCGCGCAAGAATGGCTGGAACGCTTTCTTTTTATTGATTTTCCGGGATTTTCAAGTAAGCTGCTGGTCTCATTCCGTCGCCGGTCGCACTCCGGCATCGCGCGCCAAGTGTTCGAGACCATGGCTTTGGCCTGCGGCAAGGTGGCGACTCAGTTCCAGTGCAGGCGCCGGCGCAGGAGCTCCTGGCGCGGCCCATGGAGTCTCGTGCAGTTCCCGCTGCCGACCGAAAATGTGCGGCGCCAGAAATTCAGCGACATCTGGTTCCAGTCGCCCCAGATGAAGGAAGTGCGCTCGATCAAGGTCAAAGACCTGACGGTGTGTTCTTCCTGCTCCCACGCCGGCACATGTACACGCTGTCCGGGACTGGCGTACATGGAAGGCAGCATGCGCGGGCCCTCGAGCTCCGACTGCGAGCCGTCGTTTCACCGGACGGGGATTCCATCCGCCAACATGCTACGCAAGGCGGGCGTGGCTGCGGTCGAGCCGCTCGTCCAAATCCTGCCTCTGACGATGTGACGCAGGTCCCGCGATCTGCCGATCAAAATCTACTTGACCCTGTCGCTGCGTCAGACCGTAAAACCTCAGTCAGGGGAGTTGCATGAGCCGCACCCACCAGCCTCACGAATTTACCCAACGCGCCGGAATCACTGTCCGGGCCCTGCAGCACTACGACCGGCTTGGCCTGCTGAAGCCGAGCGGCCGCACGGCTGCGGGATATCGGGTGCATTCCGATCGTGACCTCGTCCGTTTGGAACAGATCGTGGCGTTGAAGTTCATCGGCTTTCCCCTGTCCCAAATCCGCGATCTGCTCAATCGGAAAGCTGTAGACCTGTGCGCCACGCTTCGACCGCAACGCCAGAGTATTGCCGGGAAGCGAGACCATCTCGACCGGGCCATACGGGCAATTGAACGGGCCGAAGAAGTTGTGGCTTCCGGGCAAGAATCCGATTGGGAGCCATTCCGGAAAATCCTCGAGGTGATTCGGATGTCGACCAGAAAAGACTGGATGAAGAAGTACTACACCGAAGAACAACTAGCAGACCTCCGCAAACGATGGTCGCCGGAAGTGCAGGCGGAATCGCAGCGCGGCTGGGCCGAACTGGTGCGAGACACGGAAGCAGCCCTCGCGCGCGGAGAACATCCACGGAGTGAAACCGGACAGCAGTTGGTTGAGCGCCGCCAGAAACTGCTCGATCAATTCACCGGCGGCGATCCAGACATGGAAGAAAATCTGCGCAAGCTCTATGCCGATAAAGCCAATTGGCCGGAGAGCTTCAAAAAGCCGTTCAGCGACGCGGTCGACAACTTTCTGTGTCTGGCCGCCGAGGGGCTGGCCAAGACAACCGCGCGCTAGAGCGGCTCGGCGACTGTGAACAGCACCGGGATGGGCGATCTCGCCCCCATTTATTTTCAAGCCATTCGCTCGCAAGTGTTCTGCAGGCCTTGCCCAAAACAGGTCACGCGGACTTTTCGCGGGTCGCGCCTGCAGTCCTGGCAGCGGACAACTCCCGCGCGGCCTCGGCGACCTTCCGTCCGATCTCGGTTGTGCTCAACGACGGCTGCCCGGGCTTGGCGAGATCTGCCGTGCGATGTCCCGCAGCGAGCGTGGCCTGCACCGCCGATTCGATGCACGCCGCTTCACGCTCCAAATGGAACGCATGCCGGAGCAGCATCGCGGCCGACAGAATTGCCCCCAGGGGATTCGCAATTCCTTTCCCGGCAATGTCGGGGGCCGAGCCGTGTACTGGCTCGTAGAGGCCGACCGGCCCTCCGATGCTCGCGGAGGCCAGCAGGCCAAGGCCTCCGACCACGCCTCCGGCTTCATCGGAGAGAATGTCGCCGAACATGTTTTCGGTGAGGATCACGTCGAAATCGGCAGGGTGCAGGACCAGCAGCATCGCCGCTGAGTCCACGTACTGGTGGGTAAGTTTCACGTCCGGGTAGTCGGTCGCGATGCGGGTCACGACTTCGCGCCACAGCCGCGAGCACTCCAGCACGTTGGCTTTGTCCACCGACAGCACTTTGCGCTTGCGACCGCGCGCCAGGTCGAAAGCGACGCGCGCGATGCGCTCCACTTCCGTGCCGTCATAGCGCATCGTGTTCAGCGCCTGTCGAGCAATGCCTTCGCCCTCGATCGATCGCGGCTCTCCGAAATAGAGTCCGCCGAGCAATTCACGCACGATCAGGATGTCGGTGCCCTTCACCACGTCAGCACGCAGCGGTGAATTCTCAAGCAGCTCGGGGAAGCAAACTGCCGGCCGCAGGTTGGCAAACGCGCCCAGTTCCTTGCGCAGCCGCAACAGGCCGGCTTCCGGCCGCAGACGTGCGGAATTCTTGTCGTAGGCTGGCGAACCAACCGCGCCCAGCAGGACCGCCCCGGAACTCAGACAAGCCTCGAGCGTGTCGGCAGGTAGCGGATCATGGCTCGCGGCCAGCGCGGCACCGCCGATGTTCTTGCGGGTGAGTTTGAGTTCGTGGCCGAAGGCTCCGCTTACGACTTCCAGCACACGAACGGCTTCTTCGGTGACTTCCGGGCCGATGCCGTCTCCGGCGACGATGGTCAAATTCAAAAGCACAGGATTCCCTCACGGATCAAAACTGGCATTCTACAGAAGGACGCGGGATTCGCGTTCGCGGAGCCCGCAAGGTTTCAGCGCTGCTCAACCTCGTGTCCATCCTCGGTCGAACTGCAGTCAATCCGCCGTGCCTCCGCCATCCACCACCAGAGCGGCTCCGGTCATGAACGACGAATCGTCTGACGCTAGAAACAACACCGCCTTGGCAATTTCTTCGGCAGAGCCCACGCGGCCCAGCGGACGGTTGGCGCAACCGGCGATGTAGGCGTCCCACTCCAGTCCGCGCATTTTCGCGTCCTGCGGCAGCATCGGGGTTTCCACATCGCCGGGGCAAATGCAGTTTACGCGGATACCTTGCCGGCCATGGTCGATGGCCATGGCCTTGGTCATCAGCACGACGCCGCCTTTCGAGGCGCAATAGGCGACGGCTTTGTCACCGCCCACGATGCCCCATCCGGAACTGTTGTTGATGATGACGCCGCGGCCTTGCGCGATCATGCCGGGCAGCGCGGCCTTCGACATCAGGAAGGTGCCTTTGAGGTTGATGTCGATCTGCTCATCCCATTCTTCCTCGGAACATTCGATTGTGTCGTGCGGGTAGAAGATGCCGGCGTTGTTGAACAGGATGTCGAGCCGGCCGAAGGCCTTCACCGTTTCGTGGACGGCGCGCTCGCACTCGGCGGCTTTGCGCACGTCGGTGCGGAGGAAGATGGCACGGCCGCCGTTGTTAACGATGGTCTCGGTGACGGCGTGACCGCGCTTCTCGTTGCGCCCCGTGATCGCGACGCGGGCGCCTTCCCTGGCAAACAGGAGAGCTGTGGCTTCTCCGATGCCGGAGGTCGCTCCGGTGATGAGGGCGGATTGGCTGGACAGGCGCATGCGTTCCAGGGGCAACCACCAGGCACACCTAGTCTCACGAAGGATTGGGTCTCGATTCCGGTCCAGTCCGAAGTCGTTTTCGATCCGTCATGACACACGGAACCGTACCACTGACCAAAGCACTTGCGCAGCCAGACTGTGAGCCCGGTCCGAACTATTTACCCTGCGCCTTGTCAAACAGTCCAGAAGGCGCGAATTTCTGCAGCAGGCTGACCAGCCCCGGGTCCCGTCCGGCCCAGGCAAATCAGGGTGACGCTTGAGCCCTCTCCGAGAGAAAGTTGTCCTGGCATTTCTTCGCGGCGGAGAGCAACTGGCTGAACTCGGGCGTGCCCCGCAGAGCAACCAGTAAGCGATCGCTCTCGAGGGCCGTGTAGGCACAGTATTGCCCCTCGATGGCGCTCTTGAGCAGCCGCTTGGCGGCCTCGTTCTGACCGCAGGAAGCCAAGACCGTCGCGTCCCAGTATCGGTTCTCGGAGTCGGGGTCGGCCAGGGCGGAGGGCAGGAATTCGCGGGTCGCTTTTTCTAAGTCCGGGGAAGATTGCTGGCCGACGCAGAGTTTCATGAAGGCGCTGGCCGGGTTATAGCCGGGGAGTTTCTGCGCGCTGTCGCGCGCTTCCGCCAGCTTGCCTTCGCGTTGAAAATGGAGGGGGAGGTTCGACGACACCCATTCCGAGCCCAGGTCCAGCCGCAGAAAGTCCATCGCACGAGCGGAATTGCCCTGTAAATCAAAGACAAGTGAACAGGAGCGGAGTTGATAATTTCCAGGATCAAGCGACAGAGCCGTATCACACTCGTGCGCGGACTCCTGCAGCATGCCGCCGTAGCGCAGGACATAACTCAAAGCGAAGTGGGCCATGGCATGCTCGGGATGCCGCTCCACCACGGCTTTCGCGTCTCTGTAGGCCCGCGCCAACTCACCTCTCTCGACCCGATTCGTCACGAGCCCGCCAATGGCATCGCTGAAGCCCGGATCGAGGGCCCGCGCTCGCTCATAGGCTGCGGTGGAACGCTGGAACATCGCCTCGCCGCCGCTCGAGTAGTGTGAGTCATAACTGTAGCGAAGCCCGAGGGCAACCCAGGCAGGGGCGTAGGTGGGATCCAAACCCACGGCTCGCTCCAGCATGGTGATGGCATCTTTATTGGGAACCGAATCATGGGGCAGCGAGACGCTGCGCAAGTACAGATCGTAGGCCTCTTCGTTCCTGGGATGGGTGCCTGCCTCGGCGGAGTTCTCGCCCGTGCCCAGCGCGGGAAGCAGACCCTGGCGGACTTTCGACGTGATCTGGGCCCGCATGGCAATCATGTCCAAGGCCCCGACGTTGAGGGTGTCCCGCCACACGGTTCGGTTGTTTGCAACATCGACCGCTTCCACGGTGATTTGAAGCTGGTCGCCCTCTTTCAAGTAATGGCCAGTGACGATATCGGTAACTCGCATGTCGCGCCCGGCCTGTTCCAGATCGAGACCGGGCGAGTTGTATTTGCTGGTGGTGGCGAAAGGCCGGATGGACAAGGAGTGTACGTAACTCAATGCGGTCGCAATTTCGTCGGGCAAGGCGAGGCGCAGAAAATCCACGTCCTTGTCGGGACCCATATTCTGAAAGGGAAGGACTGCGACCGTGGTTGGCGCAACCCTACCGACCACGGGCGTAGCCCGATGCTTGAGCTGCCAAAAAAAGACCGCCAAGACCACGGCTGCAACGGCAGCAACCAGGGCAGCGATTTTTCCGTAAGCCCGCCCCGGAACAGAGTCCGCAGTCAGGACAGCGCGACTGACGGCCTCATGCCGGCCGGAACTTCCAGGGCTCGTTGGAGCTTCGGCTCCTTCGCCCTCCACGCCGGCAGCCAGAACGTTTCGCCCAGTATCGGTGTCCCGCTTCAAGCGCTGCAGGTCGCTTCGCATTTCCGAAGCATGCTGGTAGCGCAGGAAGCGATCTTTTTCCAGCGCTTTGTTAATGATATCTTCCAGCTTTGCGGGGACATCGGGATTCAAGCGTACGGCCGGGGTCGGCTCGTTGTCGAGAATCGCTTTGAAAATCAGGGCCGACGTATCCCCTCGAAACGGCAAGGTGCCGGTGGCCATCTCGTACAGCACCGCTCCAAAGGAGAACAGATCGGTGCGAGCATCGAGTTCCTTGCCTCTCGCCTGTTCCGGCGACATATAGGCCACCGTGCCAACCATGGTCCCCGGACTGGTCAGGTGTGGTTCGTTGATCGTGCGGGTCATTGTGTTTTCCGACGCGACCTGGCTGGATGAACGGGCTGTCGCCGTAACCTTGGCCAGCCCAAAATCGAGAATCTTGGCGTGCCCCCGCTTGGTCACGAAGATATTTGCGGGCTTGATGTCCCGATGAACGATGCCTTCGGAGTGGGCGGCGTCGAGGGCGTCGGCCATCTCAATCGCCAGCGAGACCAGCGTCTGGTTTTCGAGGGGGCGGCCCGCGATCATGTGCTTCAGAGTCAAACCATCCAGGAACTCCATCGCCAGGAAGCGCTTGCCCTCGTGCTCGCCAATCTCGTAGATGGTGCAAATGTTGGGATGGTTGAGGGCGGAGGCGGCACGGGCTTCGCGGCGAAAGCGTTCCAATGCTTGGGGATCCTCCGCCACCTCGTCGGGCAGGAATTTCAGGGCAACAAAACGACCGAGCGAGGTGTCCTCAGCCTTGTAGACCACCCCCATGCCACCGCCGCCGAGTTTCTCGACGATGCGATAGTGAGAGATGGGTTGGCTAATCATGGATTCGCGGTATGGTAGGCGGGATGCGGGGGCAAGTCAATGAAAGCAGAGGAGTGTCGGTAGGCAAAAGGGATGGCGCAGCGGTCGCGTTGTCAACCGAACCTGGGGTGGAGAGCATCGGTTTTTCTGCTGGCACGATGCTTCAATCACCGCCACCAGCTTCGCGTTTGTCGTATTCGGCCTTCACCGCAGCGGCCTCCTCCATGCGTCCGAGTCTTCGCAGACTTTTATAGAGGCACATGCGCGCCATGTTCCAATCCGAATCAAGCGCAAGCAGTTCTTGAAACTCCGCTACAGCTTGCTCGGATCGTCCGGAATTGCAGTAGGCTGCACCCAGATTCTGCCGAATCCGCATATCGTCAGGCGCAAGATCCTTGGCACGCTTGTAGGCCGCGATTGCCTCGTGCACACGATTCAGATGCTCGTAGGCCTCCGCAACACCCCAGAAGTAGGCGTCAGCTCCGGCGGCCTTCAGCCCTTCCAGCCAATTCTGATCGAGGGCAAACTCCATCCCCCTGTTCTGCAGTTCGGACGGGAGGTTGAAGGCGGGCACTCCGGCAACAATCCAGCACAGCAACTGGCGTTCCGTAACAGGCTGGTGGACAAGACTCGTCGGCGTCTGGGCCGAACAAGGAAGCAGGCAGAGGAAGAACAAGCACCAAGCGGCACGAAGGGAGCACACTGCGGGAAACCTCGCAAGCAGAAGACAGGCAGAGTCTACGAAACGTGAGGCGCAGGCGTTAGGTGACCAGCGAGTGGCGCAAGCCCCGGAATTCAGGCCGGGGTAAGCCCCGACTATAGCGGTGTCGCCTGCTGCGCGAGGTAGCGTTGGATGAGGTCGAGCGGTGCGCCGCCACAGGAAGCGGCGAAGTAAGAAGGCGACCACAGTACATTGTTCCAGTAGCCCTTGGTGATGCGAGGCAACTGGCGTCGTAGAACGTAGCTTTTCACCAGCGATGAGACGGACACTTTCGGCGGGTAGTTGACCAGCAAGTGTACGGGATTGCCCTCCCCGTCCATCTGCACCAACCCCGCCTCAAAGTTGGTGCAGACCTTGGAGAAGATAGGTCGCAATTTCTCAATGGCCTCGCCGTCGAGCATACAGCGGCGGTATTTGGTGACGAAGACCAGATGGACATGCATTGCAAAGACGCAGTGTCTACCGTGCTGAATGTCCTTGAAATTAGGACATAGACCAAATCATAATGGCAGCCTGGAACGTAGGCAAGCGTTCCAATTCGAGTTGCTGCCGAACGGCGAACAGCAACGGCAGATGAGCCGTTCGGCTGGTTGCGCCCCCTACGTCTACCACAAGGCATTGGCTCTCAAGCAAGAGCGCTACCAGAAGAAAGAGAAGCTCACCCGCTTCCAACTGGACAAGAGGCTGGTGCAGTGGAAGCAAGAAACGCCATGGCTGGCAGAAGCCCCCTGCCACGCATTACAACAAGCCCTCCTGGACCTCGACCGTGCTTATACCAACTTTTTCCAGAAGCGAGCCCAGTTCCCGAAGTTTCACAAGAAGGGCATGCGGGATTCATTCCGAGAGTCCGACCCAAAGTGCATCAAACTAGACCAAGTCAACCGCCGCAT